>TARA_B100000963_G_scaffold223995_1_pt1 | contig 10630 bp, 5 predicted proteins | sample TARA_B100000963 | Tara Oceans TARA_B100000963 (sample SAMEA2622097) | marine metagenome | biome: marine biome (ENVO:00000447); feature: surface water layer (ENVO:00002042); material: "saline water (ENVO:00002010), including plankton (ENVO:xxxxxxxx)" | depth 5 m | reverse complement strand
TTTTTTTTTATGAAAGGGAAAAAAGGTTATGATTCAAAAAAATATATAATAATTGAGGGGGCTAAGCTTCACAATCTCAAAAATGTCAGCTTATCAATTCCAAGAAATAAAATCACAGTCTTTACAGGTTTGTCTGGTTCTGGTAAATCATCTTTAGCATTTGACACTCTATATGCTGAAGGTCAAAGAAGATATGTCGAAAGTTTATCGTCTTATGCAAGACAATTTATGGGTAAATTAAACAAACCAAAAGTTGACAAAATTATTGGTATTTCTCCTGCAATTGCAATTGAACAAAAAATTAATACAACAAATCCAAGATCCACAGTAGGTACTAAAACAGAGATTTATGAATATTTGAAATTACTTTTCGCTCGAATTGGCACAATATATTCTCCAGAAACTGGTAAAAAAATTACAAAAAATACAACAACCGATGTGATTAATTACATTAAAAAATTTCCATCTGGATCAAAACTTCTATTGTTAAGTCCTGTAGAGGTAAAAGAAAATAATACTGAATTAATTCTAGAACATTACCAAAAACAGGGTTTTGTTAGAGTTTTAATTAATGGGGATGTGAAATTAATTTCTGAAATAAAAAATTCAAATTTTAAAAAATTTGATTTAATAATTGAGAGAATAATTTGTAAAAATGATTTTGATTATGAAAAAAATTTAAAAGAATCAATTCAATTATCATTTGTAAATGGAAATGGTTTTTGCTCCATTCATGAAACAAAAAAAAAGAAATCTAAACTATTTGTAAATTTTTATTCCGATGGAAAAAACAAATATCCCAAACCAACCGAACATATGTTTAGTTTTAATAATCCTTATGGTGCATGCGAAAAATGTCATGGATATGGAGACATAATTGATATTGATCCTGACTTAGTAATTCCTAACAAATCACTTTCTATATATGAAAATGCAATTTTACCATGGAATGGTCAATTAGGGAAAAAATATTACAAAAATTTAATTTCTAACTCTTCAAAGTTCAAATTTCCAATACACCGTCCTTTTTATAAATTAAATTTGGAGGAAAAAAAATTATTATGGGAAGGTAATGAGTATTTTAATGGTATTAATCATTTTTTCAATAAGATTAAATCTAAAAGTTACAAAATTCAAAATAGAGTAATGCTTTCAAGATACAGAGGTAAAACTAAATGTGAAAGTTGTAAGGGATCTAGATTAAAAAAAATAGCACTATTTGTTAAAATAAATGAGAAAAATATTAATGAACTTTGCTCAATGTCAATCTATAAACTAAAAGGTTTTTTTGAAAAATTGAAATTAAATAATTATCAGGCAGAAGTTTCAAAAAGAATACTAAAAGAAATTAAATTTAGAATTAAATTAATAAACAATCTAGGATTGGGTTATCTTAACCTAAATAGAAAATCAAATTCACTATCAGGTGGTGAATCACAAAGAATCAATATTGCTACTTCAATTGGAAGTAGTTTAGTTGGTTCAATGTATATATTAGACGAACCAAGTATAGGTTTACATCCAAGAGATACAAATAATTTGATAAAAATATTAAAGGAATTAAAAAACATAGGAAATACAGTAATTATTGTTGAACATGATGAAGAGATTATTAGATCATCAGACAATATAGTAGATATGGGAAAAGAAGCTGGAATTAATGGAGGTAATATTGTTTCCTCAGGAAATCTCAAACAAATAATGAGTTCTGACTCACTTACATCTAAATACTTGAATCAGATTTTGAAAATTAGTGTTCCAAAAATTAGAAATAAAAATCAAAGCTTTTTTGAAGTCAAAGGGTTAAGAGAAAATAATTTAAAAAACATAAATATAAAAATACCACTAAATATATTTACTGTTGTCACTGGTGTATCGGGAAGTGGGAAAAGTACGTTGATAAAAAAAATTATATACCCTGCTGTTCAAAGAAAATTAAATATCTTTAAAAACAAACCGGGAGATTTTGATCAAATTAATGGTGATATTTCAAAAATCAAACAAATTGAATATATCGATCAAAATCCAATTGGAAAATCCTCTAGATCAAACCCTGTTACATACATAAAGGCTTATGATGAAATAAGAAAAGTATTCTCAAATCAAAAATTATCTAAATTGAGAGGTTTAAAACCAAAACATTTTTCATTTAATGTCTCTGGAGGAAGGTGTGAAAAATGTCAAGGTGAGGGTTCTTTAAATATTGAAATGCAATTTATGGCTGATGTAAAAATCACTTGTGATGAGTGCAATGGAAAAAGATTCAAAAAAGAAGTACTTGAAATTTGTGTTAGAGATAAATCAATAAACGATATATTAAATTTAAGTATTAATGAGGCTATTGATTTTTTTAATCAAAATAATAATATAAATATTTCTCAAAAATTACTACCTCTCCAAAAAGTTGGATTGGGTTATATATTACTTGGTCAATCTTCCTCTACTTTATCAGGGGGTGAAGCACAACGGGTTAAATTGGCTTATTTTTTACAAAAAATTAATTCAAAAAATCATATTTTATTTCTTTTTGATGAACCAACAACTGGATTACATTTTCATGATATAAAAATGTTACTAAAATCATTTAAAGAATTATTAGCTTTAGGCCATACCCTAGTTGTTGTTGAACATAATATTGATTTAATTAAATGTGCTGACAATGTTATTGATTTAGGACCGGAAGGAGGAGAGAATGGAGGTTATATAGTTGCTCAAGGTACACCTGAAGATATTTCTAAAAATAAAAAATCCTTAACAGGATACTATTTAAAAGAAAAGTTATAGTATTGATTATCATATGTTTATAAATTGTGGCATGAAATTTGGTTCATAAAAAAATATATACTTTGTTTCTTATAAAAGTATTTAGGTTTTTATTGATTTTGTTTAATCAGGTCTTCTTTTTAAGTAGGCCTGATTTTTTTATTAAATCTGAGATTAATATTTTGATATCTACAGAAAGATTAAAATATAATAAAACAAAGAAATAAATAGATACTATTATTATCGATCTTAAAATAATTTGAAAATATAGATTTAAATCAAAATTTATTAAACTAGTTATAACGTAAACTGATATGATTAAAAAAAGTATTTTTATAAAGTTTTTATTAAATGGATGAATATTGAATTTATTATAAACTAAAATTAATTTTAAAATATTAAATATTGTTAGTACAATTAAAGTTGAAATTGCAGCCCCTATTATTCCATAAAAACTAATAAAATAAATATTTAAAATAAAAACAACAATAGCTGAACCAAATGAAAAGAATAAAATATAATAATAGTATTTGGAGTTAGTAATTATACTATTAATACAACCTGTCATTGAAGATATAAGTTTAGAAATTGAGATTATTAAAACAATTGGAATGCCTACAGAGTAAGAGTCTGTATTGTTTAATTTTTCAATTATTTTATATAAATCTGAAATATTTAGATTTATTAATAAAAAAATTAGTCCAGAGGCCAAAAATAAATTTAATGAACTTTTTTCTAATAAATTTTTTAATCTTTTGAGGTTATTTGTTGACAAAACTTCCGAAACCATAGGATTTATAATTTGAAACATGCCTCTACTTGGGATATCAACTAATGCGGCAATAAATGCACCAATACTATAATAGGCAACATTTTCAATTGTTAAAAATTGAGAAATCATTGATTTATCAATATCTATCAAAATACTTGCAGCAAACGCTGAAAGAAAAATATATCCACTGTAAACAAACCAATCTCTTGAAAAAGAGATCTTTGATAAGCTTAGAGTGTGATTAAATAAGGATGTGATTACAATAATTGCTAACCTTAAATAGTATCCTACAATAAAAAAAATAATAAATTCATCAATATTTATTAAAAGAAAAAAATATGATATTAACAAAGCAAATGTTAAAAGTCTTGGATATACTTCTTTTAAGAAATTTCCAAAAATTGTTTTTCTCTTTACTTTTAGCCAACTGTAAAAAACTTCAAAATATGAGGTTGAAATTGATATGAACATAATAAAGAAAATATATTTTTTAATTAAACTATTTTCAGAGGACAAATAGTTTGATATTGAATCATATTTTAAATTAAATAAAATTGAAAAAAATAAAATTAAAATAAATGGAAATATTATAGAATAAATCAGTAATGAATTTTGCTCAATTTTATTCTTACAATTAGAATAAAATTTAATTATCGTGTGCTGAACGCCAAATGATAAAATTGGCTGTATAATATTTGAAAAAGCCAATAGTGCTGTTATTAATCCATAAAATTCCTCATTTAAAATACTTGGATATAGAAATACTGTATTAATTGCCCCTAAAAAAAATGCAAAAAAAATACTCAATGAATTATAAATTGATTGTCTTGCAATGATACTACTCATCTAAATATCTTTTTGAATAAAAGGAAAAAATTGATATTAATATTAAAATAAAAATAGTGAATATCTGAACATAACCTCCTAATTTAACAACATATGGATCAAAAATAAATTCAATATTGTAATCACCTTTACTTAAATACAAACCTCTTAAAACATAATTAACATTGTAATAATCAACAGTTTTACCATTTACTTTGGCAACCCATCCATGGGGATAATACATTTCTGAAAATACAACAAAAGAATCATGTAAACTTTTATATTGATATTTTAGATAATTGGGTTTATAGTCTATTAATTTGATTTCTGAGGAAACATCAACTTTAAATTCATTTGGTAAATCAGAGGCCTTTTTTGAACTCGTTATTGCGGTATTTTTAAAATCTGTTTTAGTTATATTATTAAACAATGAATCAATATTTTTATAATATTTCAAATTATTAACAAACCATGCATTACCCATGGCCTCCTTATTTTCCATAACATCAATTTTATTGTCATTATCCCTGAATAAAAGATATTTAACATTGAGCATATCTATGATAGATTTATCCTCTTTTCTTAAAAATTCATTGTATAATTCTTCAAATCTTCTTGGTTTGGCACCATGATATCCTCCAATTGAATTATGAAAATAGGATGTTCTAGCACCATTTAATCCAATACTCGGTTCGTAAACTCTGTATTTTGTTGTATCATTTAATATCAGGTTGTCAGCCTGAGTTTTCACAAAAGGTTTTGAAGAGGATGATTTATTTTTAAACAAACTCCTATCAATGTATCTATCAGAAATGCCAATTAAATCAAATAAAACAACAACAAAAATCATACACATGGAAATCTTGTATTTGATTATCTTTTTTTGACTTAAAAACAAAATAATAAAACAAATTAAAATAATTATCACTCCCCTCAGTATATCAAAATTTAAAATTTCAATCCTCGTAAGTTCAATTTGTTTCATAATATCTGAACCAAAAACTTCATTAAAATATCCATCGCTAGGACCAATAAAATTTGATGAAAATTGGTTTAAGTAAACAATGACAAAAATTGACAAAGTGATAATAAGTGTTTTTAATATACTTTTTTGTTTTGAATTAATATTATCAAAGAAAAATTCTTTTATTCCAAATATTGCTAATATTGGTATACATAATTCTAAAATTATTTGTATTGATGATACTGCTCTAAATTTATTGTAAAAAGGAAAAAAATCAATAAATAATGAAGTTAAAAAATCAAAGTTCTTGCCCCAAGATAACATAATAGAAAAAATACACCCAACTACTAACCAAAGCTTAAATCTATTAAACTTCAAAAACAATGAAAGGATTGCAAAAAAAACAATACTTATTCCAATATAAGGAGGAGCCTCAAGGATTGGTTGGTCTCCCCAATAGGTGGGAACGTTTTTTACAAATCCATCTGCCTGAGATTTAGATACCCCTCTATCTAATAAATAATTGTATAAATTTGAATCACTACCAATTTCCTCATATGTTGCCCCTCCTTTAATGCGTGGGATTATAATGTTTAAAGTTTCTAATATTCCAGAACTAAATTGAGTAATATATTCATAATCTAAACCAGTACTAACTTTAATTTTTTCTCCACTTGGTGTGACAGAAATTTCTGATTGCCCCCTAGTTGAAAACTTCGTATATTCCGATGTTGCTAATAATGATGTTGCATTTAAACCCAATGCCAAAAAGCCTGCTAGAGCAAATAATATATTTTTTTTTAAAAACGATTTAATTTTTTCTTGTCTATATATTAAATAAAATAATTCAATTAAAATAAATACTAAAATCAATAAAAGCATATAATAAGTCATTTGATAATGATTGGCTCGAATATTAAGGGCCATAGATAAGAGACTAATTATAAAACCTAATCTATAATTACCATTAAAAATTAATAACATTCCAGAAATAACCAAAGGCATATATCCGAGTGCTTGAGCCTTTGTATTATGACCAACTTGTATAATTATCAATAAATATGTGGAAAAACCGTATGCCAAAGCACCAAGAACAGAAAGTTCAATTGGTATTTTTAAATTTACCATTAAAAAATAAAAACTAAAAAAATATAGAAATAATAAAAATGCAGGGTGAGGTATTAATCTAAATATTTTATGTATTGGCGTTAAAATATCATATGGATATTTTGCTCCTAATTGATATGTGGGCATTCCACCAAAAGCATTATCAATCCAGTATGTTTCCTCTTTTTCAGTTTCTCTGTGTTCTTTCAACTGAGCAGACATACCACTATATTGAATAGAATCTGACTGAATCATCTTTTTTCCCGCCAGAATGGGATAATAAAATGACAAAGAAATAACTACAAAAAATAGTAGAACTAAAAAATGAATTGAATATTTTTTATAATTAATCACACCTTTACTCAATTTCCTCGTAATCTATGTATTCGTGATCAGATTTATTTGATTTATAATTTGATTTTCTTGTATTTTTTTTAAAATGAATTTTATTAGAATCATTAAATTTTTTTTTTATTAATCGGTTAAGTAAATATTTTAATATGTAAGGTGATATAAACCTTAATAAATAAACAAATAAAAAAATTAAAAGAATTACTTTTATAAAAAACATTTTAATAATTAAATATCAAATTTAAATATTTGAGCCTAAATTATCATCTTAATAATTATAATTCATTTAAGTTCATATGTTTTATTATATAATCTATTACAAAAAGCTTCTGATTTTTTTTGCTTTAGCTAATATTTATTATACATATTCTCAGTATACTGACCAAATTAATTCTAATAGACCAGGCTTATCTGTTGGTGCATTTTCAGTAGGAAAAAAAGTAATCCAAGTTGAAAGTGGATTTGAATATAGAAACTACAAACATAAAAGTTATAACAACTCCAAATCTGTTGGAAAAGTAAGTTTTTTATCATTAAGATATGGTTTTCTCAAAGAACAATTAGAGGTTATATACGATGGTATTTTTATGTTTGATAAGTTGACAAATAAAAATACTATTCCAAATATATCATACAAAAGACAAGGTTTTTTAACTAACTTTATTGGACTCAAATATTTATTTTTTGACCCATTTAAAAAAGAGAAAGAAATTAACCTATACAGTTGGAAGGCTAATCAGTTCAAAATAAAAGATTTAATTCCAGCAATTTCTTTAACCTTAGGTACAAATTTTAGTTCAGAAAAAAATAAATATCCTTTAAATGATATTTTTGATATAGTTTACAAACCTTTCTTATATTCAACTACAAAAATACCTGTTAAAAAAAACTCTATAATTAGTGGTAAAGCAATTCTGGCAACTCAATCTCATTTTTTAGGAACATGGGTTTTTGTAACTAATTTTATTGTTAATAGAATTTTAACAGAAAACATTGAAAAGAGTTATATCTTAACTTTAACTCATACTTTTGATCCAAAATGGTCTATTTACCTTGAAAACCAAGGATTTATGAGCGAAATATACAATGACAATCTTTTCAAATTTGGTGGTGCGTATTTATTTAATAATGATTTACAATTTGAATCCTCTGTAGGAATAAATACTAAAAATACACCATCAAGTTTTATTATTAATTTTGGCGCATCATATAGATTAGATTTACATAAGGATATTAATCCTGAAATTTTAAAAGAAGATAGAGAGCTCAGAAAAACTGATAAAAAAGAAAGAAAAGTTCAGAAAAAGTCAGATAGAGAAAATAAAAAAGCTGATAGAAGAGCAAGGAAAAAACCAAAAAAAAATGATTAGAGTAAAAGAAATTAAATCATCAAAAGATCTTTTAAGGTTTATAAAATTTCCTTTTAAACTTTATAAAAATTCAAAATACTGGGTGCCACCAATTATAAGTGAGGAATTAGAAGTTTTAAATAAAGACAAAAATCCTGTTTTTAAAAACGCTTTTTCTAAATATTTTATTGCTGAAATAAATAATAAAATTGTAGGAAGGGTTGCGGCTATTATAAATTGGGTTGAAGTAAAAGAATTAAAAAAACCAAAAATAAGATTTGGTTGGTTTGATGTTATTGATGATATAAATGTTACTAAAGCACTTATGAATAAGGTAATTCAAATTGGTCAGAAAAACAACTTATCAATTATTGAAGGGCCAGTTGGCTTTTCAAACATGGATAAGGCAGGGATGTTAACATTTGGTTTTGATGAGCCTAATACAATGATTACAAATTATAACTATGAATATTACCCTATCCATTTTAATAAGTTAAAATACCACAAATTGGCTCAATGGGTTGAATACGAAATTAAAATATTTTCGTCAGAGGATTCACCCGAAAAAGTTAAAAAGTTTTCAAAATTAATTTTAGAGCGATATTCTTTAAAAATACTCGACTTTAAATCAACTAAAGAAATTATTCCTTATGTTGATCAAATGTTTGATCTGTTGGGGAAAACTTATAACAATCTTCAAACGTTTGTTCCGATCCAGGAATATCAAATAGATTATTACAAAAAAAAATATTTCAAATATATTCACCCTGAATTCATAAAATGTGTGATTGATCAAGATAAAGCCCTTGTTGGTTTTTTGATTTCTATGCCATCATTTTCAAAGGCATTAAAAGAATCAAATGGTAAATTATTCCCTTTTGGATTTATCAGAATTCTTTTATCCCAATGGTTTATTAAAAAAGTTTCATTGTATTTAATAGGAATTAGGCCTGATTATCAAAACAAAGGCGTTGTTGCTATCTTAATGAATGAACTACAAAAAACATTTAATAAGTTTAATGTTCCTATAATTGAAACTAATCCAGAGCTTGAAGAAAACAAAGCTATACAAGCATTGTGGAAAAATTATAACAACAGATTACATAAAAAAAGGGCAACCTTTACTAAAAAGATTTAATAAATGTATTCAGAAAATACAATAATAGCATTATCTACGCCTGAGGGAATTGGTGCAATTGGAGTGATACGAATATCAGGTAAAAAATCTTTTTCTCTGCTCTCTAAGGTATTTAAACCTCTTAAAAAAGAAAAAGTAAAAGAGAATGTAGCTCAAGTAGGATGGATAAAAGAAAAAGAAAGGCTTATAGATAAAGTTGTGGTTACATTTTTTAAAAATCCAAACTCATATACTGGAGAGGATTTAGTAGAGATTTCTTGTCATGGATCAAAATATATAATTAATGAAATTATTAATCTTTTCATAAAACATGGAGTAATGCCAGCAGGACCTGGTGAATTTACATTGAGATCTTTTTTGAATGGAAAAATTGATTTATCACAAGCGGAAGCTGTATCTGATCTTATTTCATCTGAGTCAAAAATTTCTCACGAAGTTGCTATTAACCAAATTCGTGGAGGGTTTTCAAAAAAAATAAATAAACTTAAAAATGATTTGGTTGATTTTGCTTCTCTTTTAACCTTAGAATTAGATTTCTCTGGAGAAGATGTTGAATTTGCTGATAGAAAAAAATTCACAACCTTACTAATTAAACTAGAAAGTGAGTTAAAAAAAATTCAAAACTCTTATAAATATGGTAGTGTATTTAAAGAGGGTATTCCTGTTGCTATTATGGGTAAACCAAATTCAGGAAAATCATCTCTTTTAAATTCACTAATGAATGAAGAAAAATCAATAGTATCTGAAATACAGGGAACTACAAGAGATATAATTGAAGACTACCTCATAATAGAGGGAACAAAGTTTAGATTAATTGATACAGCAGGTCTAAGAAAAACAAAAGATGAAATCGAAGCTATTGGAGTTGACAAAGCTTTGAAAGCAGCAAATAAGTCTAAAATAGTATTGTTCTTATATGATTCAACTGACAATGATATTAATGGGATAAAAGAACAATTAGGTTCTCTAAAATCAGATTTAGCAGAAATTATTGTATTTCAAAATAAAATTGATTTATATCAAGGAGATGATAGTGTAAAAACTATGATTAAACAAAATTTTCCAAAATTACAAGACCCCCTACCCTTATGTACTTTTAAATCAGAATCAGTTGAATTTCTAAAAAAAGAATTATTAAATAAAGTCAATTTAAGTGTTAACCAATCTGATACAATCATCACGAATATTAGACACTATAATGCTGTAAATAATGCACTTAAAGAAATTATAAAAGTAAAAAAAGATATGCAAGAAAATGTTCCCAGTGATTTAATTTCAGTTGATTTGAATTCAGCAATCAGGCATATAGGTGAAATAACTGGAGATATCAATTCTGATGATATACTAAAAAATATTTTTTC
>TARA_B100000963_G_scaffold348456_1_pt1 | contig 10631 bp, 12 predicted proteins | sample TARA_B100000963 | Tara Oceans TARA_B100000963 (sample SAMEA2622097) | marine metagenome | biome: marine biome (ENVO:00000447); feature: surface water layer (ENVO:00002042); material: "saline water (ENVO:00002010), including plankton (ENVO:xxxxxxxx)" | depth 5 m | reverse complement strand
AATCCAAACATGATTAAATTAAAAGAACCTAGAATAAATGCAGATGATTGTATTGGTGGTATGTGGACTGGCTATGATGGAGTTGGGGATATCCATAAATTTTGTGTTAACTTAGCAAAAAAATGTGAGTCTATGGGAGTTAAATTTAGATATGATACTAGAATTGATTGGTATCATAAAGCACCTTTAGGGCTTAGTGGGAGAATGAAAAGATGGCGACTTACTGATAGACATAAAAATGATTTACATTATGATGGACTTGTCATTTGTGCAGGAGTTTATTCAAGAAAAATTGGTAAAGAATTAGGAGATAATATTCCGATATATCCTGTAAAGGGATACTCAGTTACTATAAATATAAAAGGACAAGAAGAACACGCTCCAAAAGTTTCTCTATTAGACGATGACGCTAAAATAGTAACATCAACTCTTGGAGATAGGCTCAGAGTCGCAGGAACAGCAGAGTTTCATGGACAAAACAGAGATATTAGAATTGACAGAATTACCCCTTTAATGAACTGGGTTAGAAAATATTTTCCAAAATTGGAACTACGAGATTACAAACCTTGGGCTGGTTTACGCCCTATGACTCCTAACATGATGCCGATAGTTAAAGTTGGCAAGTGCCCTAATGTTTGGTATAATACAGGACATGGACATTTAGGATGGACACTAAGTGCGTATACAGCTAGACAAATAACGGAGATAATAAATGAGTGATGTATGTTTTGTATTTGCAAGTGCGATTGAAAAAGATGCAAATAAAATAATTGATAAGTATTTAAAAGACGTAACCTATGATGTTAAGTATCTACATTCAGGTCGAAAGGAAAAAATACTCAAAAAAGATATTGATTTAGAAATGTCAGAATTAGACAACTATAAGATACTAGCTCCAATAGGTGCTGATTCTTTAAAGTATGTAGCAGGTATGACAGGTATACAAAAATACAATGGAGTATTTTTAGAGAAAAGATACTTACCGATTATGCACCCAAATATTACTATTATTAAACCACAACTACAAGACGATATAAAACGTGCTTTCTCTCAGATACCTAAGTTGTTACAAGGAGAAGATGTTGGTAAACAAGCAGAAAAAGATTATTGCTTTGTTGAAACAGAGGAACAATTTAAACAATACAAGGATCAGCTTGAAGACGCAGAAAAACTTGTAGTAGATATTGAGACTACTTCTGTATCTCCTCATACTGGAACAATTCTAGGTATTGCCTTATCGACAAGACCTCATCAAGGCATTTATGTTTCTGTAGATATTGTAAATAATCATAAACAATGGTTTCATGATCTGTTTATGGAAAAACTTTGTATTTTTCATAATTCAAAATTTGATACGAACTATATGGAAACTGAAATGGGTTTTGAATTTCCACAATATGAGGACACTATGTTGTTGCATTACTGTTTAGAAGAAGCAGTAGGAACTCATGGACTAAAACCTTTAGCTCTTAGATTTACGGACTTAGGTGATTATGAAAGAGAATTAGATGAGTATAAAAAGTCTTGGGCAAGAAAAAATAAAGTTAAACTAGCAGACTTCAATTATGGGATGCTACCAAGTGATATACTTGCTCCATATGCTTGTAAAGATGCTGATGCTACCTTTCAGCTTTATGGAAAATTTAGACCCATTGTTGAGAAAAGTGAAGAGTTTAAAAATTTATACAATACTATATTATTACCTGCAACTCATGCAATGAAAACGCTTGAAAAGAATGGCGGACCAATCAACATAGAACAAGTTAACTGGTTAGCGGAGCAATATCAAATAGACGTAGAAGAGTGTATAGAAGAAATAAATAATCATGAAGCAGTAAAAAGATTTGAAAGAGTGAATGGAAAAACTTTTAATCCTAACTCAACCATGCAACTTAGAGAATTATTTTTCAATATTATTAAACTCAAACCAACTAAAAAGACAGAGACAGGTGCTTGGTCTGTTGACAAAGAAGTGCTTACCAATCTCGGGCATCCACTCTCTGAAGCAGTATTAGAACTTAGAGAAAAGTCTAAGATGGCTGGTACTTATATTTCAAACATTAAAAATGGAGCAGATAAAGATGGAAGGCTTAGAAGCGGCTTTAATATTCATGGGACCACCAGTGGTCGCCTTAGTAGCAGTGGTAATCTCAACTACCAAAATATACCAAGAGATAATAAAGACATCAAAAAACTATTTAAGGCAAGGCCTGGGTACAAAATTGTACAATGTGACCTTGGCACTGCAGAGGTTTACTATGCAGCTATGCTTAGTGGTGATCAGTTTCTTCAAAAAGCTTTTATTGATAAACTTGATTTTCACTCGTATGTTGCGAAACAAATGTTCAACTTATCATGTGAAGTTAACGATGTTAAAAAATACTACCCAAACGAAAGACAGTACGCCAAAGCTATTACCTTCGGAATCATGTACCAAGCAGGGCCTGCGAAAATCGCTGAGACCGTAAATAAAGATGCTAAGCCAGGAGAAGAAATTACAACTCCACAATCTAAACAATTTATTCAAAAGTATTTTAATGAAGCCCGATCACTTAAAAAGTTTATTGATGCGTCAAACCAGCAAATTGAGAATCATGCTTTTATATATTCTTTCTTTGGTAGAAAGCGTAGACTACCAGAAGCTAAATCTCCAAATAGAGGTGTAGCTCAACACGCAATTCGTTCTGGAGTTAATTTTTTAGTACAATCTGTAGCATCTGATATAAATGTTTTAGGAGTTATTGATTTAGTTAAATGGATAGAGCGCAAAGGTTACACAGAAGATATCAAACCATTCACTGTTGTCCATGACTCTATTGTTTCTGAGGTCAGGGAAGATTTAGTTGATGAATATATTGAAAATGCTAGAAAATGTATACAAACAGATAGAGGTTTATCTATCCCAGATTGTCCAATTAAAGTTGATTTTGAAGTAGGTCCAAGTTGGGGTGACCTAACCGAGCAATAATGAATAAGTTTACAGGAATAATTTATCCTTTTTTTGGAATAAAATATAAACCATGGAATGTATTTTTTGACAAAACTAAGATACAGCTACAAAGAACTTATACAGGACACCTTGAAACTGTTGATGATAAAACACTTAAAGGTGATTATTTTGCAAGACTTGCACAAATGGATCAAAGATTGAAGTTTGATTATACTTGTAAAAATCTTCAAGAATTGATATTTAGCGGATGCAAATGGGGAATGGATAGTGGAGCTAACCCCCATGATTTATCACAGCCTTTAGTAGCTTCAACTCGTTGTGCTAAAGTAATAAAAGTAAATGAAAATTTAGTTTGGTTAAAAAACATCTCTTATCCATTTGAGATTCCTACAAATGAAAAATTAGAATTAAACGAAGATATTTTCGGAACTCTTGTTAAAGTTAAAGATGAGTGGTACTTAAAAGAGTTTTCTTATGAACCTACAAAAACAGTTTATGCGAGGATTTAATGATAAAACAATATATAAAAAACTATAAAGATTTTCCGATAAAAGGAATAGATTTTAAATGTATAGCAAGTCTATGTCAATATGCACAAGGATTTAGAGAGGCAAACGATTTTATTTACAATTCTTTAGGCTCAATAGGTATTGACAAAGTTATAGGTATTGATGCAAGAGGATTTATTTTTGCTGCTGTGCTTGCAGACAGAATTAGAAAACCTTTAATTCTAGCCCGTAAAAAAGATAAATTACCACCACCTACTAAATCGAAGTCATATGATTTAGAGTATGGTAAAGCAACTATTGAAATTAAATCTGACTCAATACAAAAATTTGAAAATGTAGTAATTATAGATGATTTAATAGCTACTGGGGGTACGATAAATGCTACCATAGATATTGTGCAAGAACTTGAGGCTAATATCTTAGCTGTTGCTTGTGTAGTTGATTTACCTTTTTTATCAGGCTCCACTAATATACGAAGTAGAGGTATACCAGTTCACGCAGGAGTTGAATACGATGTTGGAGCATAAGCATTTAATGGTTTCTGCTGATTATTTAAGGGATGTCTTTTCAACCTCATGGTACGAAACATGGATGTCAGGGTTAATTGAGGATTTAGATATGACTCCGTTAGTAAGCCCTAAAGCGGTCAGAGATAAAACAAAAGGAAATGAAGGTGTTACTGCGTTTTCAATAATTACAACTAGTCATATCGTACTACATACTTGGGAAACAACAATGCCTTATAAACTACAATTAGATGTTTATTCATGTAAAGGTTTTAATATTGATACGGTTATTCATAGATTAAATGATCTTGACGTACATAACGTAAAATATAAATTTTTAGATAGAGAAAACGGGTTTGTTACAATAGATGATTAAAGTATATTTTTCACCGTCAATTTATAAATCTGCAAATAAACTTATTAAATATGCAAAAAGTAACCTTAGTAAAAGTGACTTTCCACCTAGAAACTTTTGTAAAACAGAAATGGGTATAATAACTTTACTTCGTGAGAGAGAAGATTATCCTATGCACGATGACAGTATTGGAAAAATAAACAAAGTTACATTTTTAAATAATAATGGCGGAATGAGATTTAAAGATTTAGATGTCAAGGCATTTACTGGATTATCAATAGAGTTTAGAACAGAAGAAAAACATCAACCCTATACTGAAAATGGGGATAGGTGGGCATTATTACAGAGGTTTGATGTAAAAGAATAGAGAGAAAATGACTTATTTTGTAGGGCAAGCTTGTATTATGTGTAAACATACTGATTGTGTAGATGTATGCCCTGTAGATTGCTTTTATGTGGGCGAAAATATGCTTGTTATAAACCCTGATGAATGTATTGATTGTGGAGTTTGTGAACCTGAATGTCCAGTTGATGCTATATTTTCAGATGCTGATAGTGTTAAAGACAAAGATTATTGGCTAGAGATGAATCAAAAATTATCAGAAGAATGGCCCAATCTAACTAAACAAATAGAAGCAATGCCCGAAGCAGATAAATACAACCCAGATAACTATAAAAAAGATAAAACAGATTTACTATCAGAGAATCCAGGAAAAGGCGATGAATAAAGCTAAAGTTAAAAAAATATATTTATCAGACAAAATTTATATTAAAAAAGACGATGTAGAAGATGAAGATTTATTGATATCTTTATACACTTATGACAATGGAGATGAGTTTTTAACTACAATCACAGAAGATGAAGATTACTATATAGTACCTAGTAATTCTTATCATAAACTTGAGTGGGATGAAATAGACGATAATCGAAACTTTGACCAAACTTCTGCAAACTTAAATTTTGTTGGAACTCTAAGGTGGGAACAAGAAGAGGTAGTAGATAAATTTTTTAAACGAGGAAGAGCAAGATCTGGCATACTCCAGGCTCCTTGTGGATGGGGTAAGACATTTACAGGGTGTGAGATTATTTCCCGTAATAAGACTAAAACACTTGTATTAGTTCATACAAAGTTACTTTTTAGACAATGGATTGAAGAATTAGAAAGGCAAATACCAGGAGTTAAAATAGGGAGAGTTGGAGATGGTCTATATGATATACAAGAAATAACCGTTGGTATTTATAAATCAGTATATAATCGTAGAGATGAAATGAGTGAACATTTTTCTATGATTCTTGTAGATGAAGCTCACTTATGCCCAGCGGAAATGTTTTCTACTGCTCTTAACTCTCTCAATGCTAAAATAAAAATAGGTATTAGTGCCACACCAAAACGTAAAGATGGTAAACACGTATTTCTTGGAGATTTCTTTTCCCCCTTTATGGTTGAAGCAAGAGATCCTCGTCAACTACAAGACCCTGTAGTGTTGATAAAAAGAACAGATGTTAGATTTCCAGTAATTGATCCGAAAAGAGACTGGGCGCGCCAGCTGAACAAACTTTGCAGTAATCAAAAGTACTTGGAAGCTATCGCAAATTTTGCCAAAAGTCAGATAGTTACTGGTCGATGCCCTTTAATACTCGGTGAACGAGTTCAAATGTTAAAAGATTTACAGGAAATGATTCCTGATAGTATGTGTCTTATAGGAGAATCTGATGAATCAACTCGAGAAGATGTTCTTCAAAATGTTGGAGGAAAATACAAATGTGTCCTCTCAACCAAACTATTCGATGAGGGGATATCTTGCCATCGTCTTGATACTCTTTATCTCACTTGCCCTTCTAATAATCCTATAAAATTAGAACAAAGAATAGGTAGAATAATAAGAGAGCACCCAGAAAAACAAGTGCCTATGATCGTAGATTGGTGGTTATCAGGTGCAATAGCTTCTAGGCAACAAACTAAAAGATTACACTGGTATCAACAACGTGGCTATTACATACTTTAATTGGTACGAAATTTTAGCAAAGGCAAGAAAAGATCAAACAGCGATATTAATCTTGACTTTTGCACAAACTTCATTGTATAATCCATATACAACTAAAGGATTAATGAAAGTATTAAAAATTAATCACATACCTATACATTTATTTACCTGGGGTATATTAGAGCAAAAACGAGACAGCTTAGTCTGTCATTACAAAACACAGGAACCAATGAGTTATATCAAGAATCCTTATTTTATGACTCAAAATGTTTCTATTATAAAAAAGACAGAGTATATACAAATGTTGTCAATGCGTAGAATTAGTGAAAAACAAGATTATATAGCTAAAAACTATATTAGAAAAGATTTACAAAATCCTTTTATACAAGCAAAAGGAGATAAAATTTATTTTTTACAAGAGTCCTCGTATACGAGGAATACCTAAACCTAAGAACCAACGTTCAACAAAAAAGGAGACAAATATGGTCGCATGGGATAAAGCCAAAGGAAAGCAATCCTCTGGTAATCAGCAAAGAAGAGAAATCGAAAGATTAACTATGAGTATCGGAGATACTAAAGTTAGGTTAGTAGGCGATGTAATGCCTAGATACTGCTATTGGGTAGTCACTACAGAAGGTAAAAAAATGCCTGTTGAGTGTCTACAATTTAGTAGAGAAACTGAGTCATTTGATAACTCTGCTCAAGACCCTTTCAAAGAAATTGATGAGTCAATTTTTTCGGATAAACCACAGTTTTCATATGTCTGTAATGTGATAGACCGTGCTGATGGTAAAATCAAACTATTTGATTTACGTTCAACTATCTATTCACAGATTGTAGACTATGCAACTAACCCAGATTATGGTAACCCAGCTGGGGATGCAGATGGCTATGATATTACTATCAAAAAAGAAAAGACAGGACCTTTACCGCAAAATGTAAAGTATTCTTGTTTACCTGCTCGTAATAATTCGCCTCTTTCAGAAGATGAAAAAGCATTAGAACTTTTTGATCTTTCAAAAATTTATAAGCGTCAAACATACGAAGAGCAAAAAGAGTGGTTACTTCAAAACACCTCTTATTTTGCAGGTGATGTTTCTGATGAGTTTAAACCTGTAGAAGATGTGGATGACTTAGCATGAAGAAATCCTTAGCAGATATGACCACTGCTGAAAAAGCACCGAAGAAATCCTTTGGTGCTTTTACGAGTGTGGAAGGGAGTCAAGCCCAAATAAATCTTGATATTGTAAGAAAACATAATATATTTTTTGCAACTCCTTGTTATGGGGGAATGATAACAGATCAATTCTTTTTATCCATGTTTAGAGTATCTCAAGACTTTATGAAGCATGGAATAAACTTTAGAATTACCACTCTCAGAAATGAATCTTTAGTTACTAGAGCAAGAAATATATTAACAGCGATGTTTTTGGAATCTGATTGTTCACACTTAATGTTTATAGATGCAGATATTGAATTTGATTCTGAGTCTGTACTGAGAGCTATAGCTTATGATAAACCGATTATGGCGGCAGCTTATCCTAAAAAAGCACTACCAGTTCAGTATGCGATTAATTTCAAGTTTATTGATCAAGCTACTAAGCAAATAAGAATAGAAAACGGTGCAGTAGAAGTGTTAGATGCTTCAACTGGATTCTTTTTAATTAAAAGAGAAGTAATAGAAAAAATGATAAATGCTTATCCAGAATTACACTATCGTAATGATTCAAATATTGATCCTAAGTTTAATAAATACTGCTATTCGTTTTTTGATACTATTCACGATCCTGACGATAATCGATACTTATCAGAGGATTATACTTTTTGTCGCAGATGGCAAAAAATAGGTGGGGAAATATGGTTAGATCCAAATACTAAATTGAACCACGTAGGTACCTATACCTTTGAAGGTGATGTAGGTAAGATAATAAACCGTGGTAATAAAGTCTCTTAAATATGATAATCCTAAATTTCAAGTCGAAATTGATTGGGATATTACTCAAAGATGTAACTATTCTTGTTCATATTGTGCAAGTTATGATAACGCACAACCGTTCAACTTTAAAACTGTAAATGAATATATTGAGTGTTTTAAGTATTTGTCTGATTATTTTGGGAATAAAACCATAAGAATGGCTTTCCTAGGAGGAGAGCCAACTCTTTTTAAACAATGGGTTGAGTTAGTAAACTGGTTAGTAGAATACAATTACGTGCTTAAACTGACAACTAACTTATCCGTTCCTGTAAAAACTTACATTGATAAATTAAATCCAAAGTTAAAAAAATTTATTGTAGCTAGTTTTCACACAGAGTTTGCAGATATTGACGTTTTTACTAAAAATGCTAAAATATTAAATGATCGTGGATTTTTACGAAGAATAACTTTTTTACCCAACCCTAAAACTTGGGACAAATCTATGGAACAATACAAAAAACTATTAACAGCTGGTCGAGTTAGTTCAAGTAAAATTAAAGATGAATTTGAAAATGACATTAGTATTTCCACAGGATTTGTTGATTATACCGAAGAACAACTAAAGTTTTTTAAAAAAGTAAAACAAACTAATAAATATGTATCACTAAATATTGATGATAAAATAATTAAACCCTCCATACAAGTAATCAGAGATAAATATAGTAATTTTAAAGGAATGAAATGTGCTGCAGGTTTTACTAGATTACATATAAAACCTAATGGTGATGTTTATCCAAGTGCTTGTTTATTAAATTATAGAGGTGCGAGAATGGGAAATATTTACAAAAAGAATTTAGTTAAACCTAAATCTTACTTGACCTGTCCTTTCAATGAGTGTCTCTGCGGACCAGACATAAGAACAGAAAAATGGACGCAATAGTGACGTATTACAAAACTGCGGAACTACGTTCCTTGCTGGGGCACTCCGTGCCCACGCTAACCCATATAGGCGAGCCTTGTTCAACAGCTTTTCAACTACGTTGGAAGCGTTGTTCAATAGCTATTCACTAAACTAGCATATATTTTGAGAAAGGGCAAATTAAAAAATGGCAAATCAAATCGGATTAGAAAGATTTTTACACGAGGGAAAAGATAGTTATGTTGTTAAGCCAGAAAATATAGACACTTACTGGGACAACGATTATGATATGATGGATCCTAGTGGGTGGGAAGCCAGATATATTCATGAAGCTAATATCATCTTAACTGTGTGCAAAGAAAATGCCCCTGTAAACAATATATTAGAAATTGGATCAGGCCCAGGAAGGTTGGGAGATTTAATTCTAGGAATCAACAATGACATAACGTATGATAGAGTAGATGGTGAAAGTGCTAAAAGAGCTTATTTACGAAGAGGATATAAAGGTAGACATTTTTATACTCAAAACTTGTTTGATTCTTTTGAGGTAGATGATATTGAAGAAAAGTATGATTTGATTATAATGAACGATTTTTTAGAACACATTAGAAATCCCAGTTTAATAATGCAAAGATGTAGAGAAAACTTATCCACTCCAAGAGGTCTTGTGTTCATCTCAATCCCAAACTGGAGAATGAAACATCATTTCTTTTATCCTGGGTTATTTGATTATGATAACTTTGTAAAATTTATGATATTTGAAGGATATAATGTGCTATATCAACTTCCTTCTTGGAAAACACACGTACCGATTAGAGTTCCCAAGCTAGTAAATGTAGAAACCTCAATAAATAACGAATCAGTTTTTGATTGGAACTGGTATTTATTATTTGCAAAAAATTCGGAGTAGTTTATGACAAAAATTTTATGTAGTGCTGATTGGCACATAATCCTTCACAAAAAGAAAGTTCCATATGACTGGCAGGTAAATCGTTTTCGTGAAATGTTTAGAAAACTAATTGCACTTGAACAGACCTGTGATGTGCATATTATAGCTGGTGACATATTTGATAAGAAACCAGAGCCAGATGAAATCTGTTTGTTTTTAAGCTATATCAATTCAGTCACAATACCTACCTACATCATACCTGGCAATCACGAAGCCACGAAAAAAGGAGAATCATTTTTTGAATACTTTACTCAAGAGAACGCTATCAAAAATGAAAACGTCACTGTTTTTACTAGAAATGGACGCGCGAGTGTGGGTGAAGCGAGTTTTTGCTTCTTCCCGTATGGAGAGATGCAAAAGGATAATTTACCTAGCGTACATAGAGGTGACATACTTGTTACCCATATTAGGGGAGAAGTTCCTCCACACATTTCACCAGAATACGATTTTGACAAACTTGCGCCGTGGGGACTTACATTATTGGGTGACTTGCATTTTAATCATCGTTACGGTGATACAAACTGTTATTATCCTGGTTCTCC
>TARA_B100000963_G_scaffold176268_3_pt1 | contig 10638 bp, 7 predicted proteins | sample TARA_B100000963 | Tara Oceans TARA_B100000963 (sample SAMEA2622097) | marine metagenome | biome: marine biome (ENVO:00000447); feature: surface water layer (ENVO:00002042); material: "saline water (ENVO:00002010), including plankton (ENVO:xxxxxxxx)" | depth 5 m | reverse complement strand
CAAATCAAAGCTATTACATTAACGTCTTCAGCTAGTCCAAGTTGGAAAGGTGCTAAAACAGGTGTAAGTAATGGTACAGATGAACCTGGTAAAGGAAAACTAACCGCAGCAAATTTTGCTAATGAAACCTCTGAATTAGGTAATCAATATTTAGCCTATTTAAGAGGTAAAAGCTTTGAAGACGCTCTTCATGCATACTTAGGAGATGCATACCCTCAGAATGCTAATACAACAATCGCTTGGAAAGTCTCTACAGAACAACCAGGTAATGGTAAACATATTAAATATACTGTTACAACTAAAGCACAAGCACCACAAATAATTACTAAAACCGAGTTTCAAGGAGGAGACGGTGAAGTTAAAAAAGGTGCTGCTGAACTTGTAATTTATAAAGTTACATTTAAAAACTCAGCCTTCGCTGGAGAATCTAAAGGTAAAAAGAAAGATTATTTCAAGTTGGAAGTAGGTGATCCAATACGTATTTATGGTCTTAAAAATCCAAATAAAAAATATAAAACCACAGTATCTAGAGTAGAAGGTAATAAAGTATATTACAAAAAGAAAGATGGTTCAGAAGAGTTCTTAAAACGGAGCAGGTATGCTGGATTATCTAGTAAACCTAAAGATACAGGAGACGACTTTTAATAAAGTATCATCAAATAATATTAAAGGAGAGTTTTTATAGCTCTCCTTTTTTTATGTACTTATACCCGTTAATAGCAGCACCAACCCTGTTATCAACTGCGTGAAATGTTGCATCAAATCTAATAGATTGTTTTTCCCTGTCTATAATTATTATACAAAAAACTGTTGCTACATCATAAACGTCCCTTGAAATAGCCTGTTCATGTGTAGGTGAGTTAATCCAGCCTGTTAAAGCTTGACTAGCAATAAACTCAAAGTCACCGCTTAATATGTCGTTAACTTTTTCTTCGAACGTAATAGATCCATTATGTCTCCATGTATAGAGACACTCAGCACTATTCCAATATCCTATGCTGTCAGAATGTTTTGTAGGGTAAATATCTATATTTCTATTAGCAACTCTCTTTGAAAAGTCTCTCATTAAACCCTGTTCGAATTGAATAAATGGTTCTTTACCTTTTACTACCCTATATTGGTTTATTTTTTTCCATACCAGTTTATCTAATTCAATAGAGGTATACCTTTCAGGTTGAGAAAAAATAGGGTTAAAAAGAATTGTAAATGCTATTATTAGTAAAGTCTTCATATTTTTTGTAATTGTTATATAAATAATATACTATTTTTTTACGTATAAATAAACAAGAGTAGGCTTTTTTTACAGCAATGCATAAAAATGGTATATTATACATATGAAAGAATTTGACTATGTAACCCATAAAAACGGAGACCGTGTTAGGATAGAATGGTATTGGGATGACGTAGAGGATCAAGAAAGCGAAGAATACCCTATTCAAAAGGGTTGGATAAGAGGATATGCAGAAGATGGTAGCGTTTGGACTTCATGGATACAATTTGCAGATCATGAAGACTGGTGGGAACACCTAGATGAAGAAGACTTTGAAATGCTAGAACCGCCTGGTTCGGTTAAAGAGCTTACAATAGTTGACTATTGGAAAAGAGATCACCCTGACTATTGGTTGATTAGTGGATTAAGACCAAACATGAAAAAACGTATAAAAGATGTATCCCGAAAAATTAACCCTAAACAATACTTTAATGAAAAACTTGGAAGAGTTGGCATTGATATAGAAAATGGAAGCTGGAATAAAAAAAGAAATTCCACATGGGAAGACCCTTATAAGTTAATGGTTAAAAACACTTATAAGATACCTCTAGATATAGTAGAAGATAATTTAAATGAATATACAGAATTTATAAGAGTAAAAGAAAACGGTGAATGGATTATAAGAGCAACTGAATATGGATTAGTTAGATGGTTAATGGGTTTATCAGATTATGGTTTTTTTATTAATGATAGAAATTCATTAAAAGGTTATGTTGGAAAATGGATTTTACCAGGTTCCCGCGACGCGTTACCTTTAGTAGATACTAAAGTAAAATAATAAAAGTAAAGACTAGAGTAACTATAAAGTACCCACCCGCTTACCCTATTCTACTATGAGAAAATAAAAGGTTTTAGTTTTTTTAAAAAAATTTAGTAATGAAACTATTTCTTTTTTTATAATATAATATTTCTATTAAAAATATAAAGTATGAATGAATATAATTGGTATAGATTTTTCTATACTTTATCCAGGGATTTGTATATCAAATGATTTTAAAGATTTCAAATGGATAGGTATTGCAAATAATAAGATAACTAAAAAGGATACAAAATTAATGGAAGAAATTTCTTTAACTTATCCTAATCTTAAATTGCATTGTTTAGGTGAAAGAGCAAAAAAAGAAAACCAATATCACATAAACGAAAGAAACAAACTAGAAAATTATATCAAATTAACTGACTATATAATTGACAAAATTAAAGAACATACCAAAAGAACAGATAATATAATAGCAATAGAAGGAATTTCATTTGGTTCCTCAGGCAACAGTTTAGTAGACATATCACAGGCGACAGGTATAGTAAAATCAAAATTACTTACATTAACCGATACAATACAAAAAGTATTTGTATTTAGCCCAAGCGAATTAAAAAACGCAATAGGTTGTAAAGGTAACGCCTCAAAAATAGATGTGTATAATCAATTTAAAAAAGATCCTATTATAGAAGCAGCTAAAAAGTCTGATTTGTATAAATTATTAAACCAGGACGAAGGCGTTATTTTTAATGGTAAAAATATAAAATCACCATATATGGATATGGTTGATTCTTATTTACCTATAGTTAAAATATACAACATTTTAAAAAATAACGAACAATGAAATGCCTCAAGCAAAAAGAACACGTAGAAAAAAAGGTGATAAAAACTACATAAACAACAAAGAATTCACCGCATCAGTTATAGAATCAAAAGAATTAGATGAACTTCAGCCTTTTACAATAGAATGCTTTGTAATGCTAGCAAATAGAGCAGTTGAAAGACTCTATTTTAAAGATTATAGGGACCGGGAAGACTGTATACAGTCAGCATTAGTAGATTGTATTAAATACTGGAGAAATTTTGACCCAACCAAATCTGATCCACCAAATGCTTTTGCATACTTCACTCAAATGTGCAAAAACGGTTATGCAAAAGAATGGAAAAAAATTCATAAAAAAACAGGATTAGAAGATGGAGAAAATGTTGAAACCATTTCACTAAGCACTGGTGGAGATAGCTCGGTATATACTATTTAATATGTTTTAATTTTTAATAAATAATCTAAATATTTAACCACTAAAATGCAAATAAACAATCTTCATTTTTTTGATAGAGACGGTGAACTAATAAACCTTCAGGTTAACCCTGAAACAGGCGTTTTAGAAGGAAACATATATTTCGAACAGTTATCAATAGCTTTATATGATAATGAAAATATTTTTATACTTGAAAAGGTTGGAAATGATTATAAGTTTCCAACCCTAACAGGTGGTCAATCTATTGTTGCTAAATGGAATGAAAATGTAGCATCTAATATTTTTTTATATGATGTAGAACAGGACCTAAATGTAGGTGAATTTGTAATTAATAAAAAAGATTCAATTACGGTTTCCTATGAAGACGTTTTACCAAACGGTTCAGGTGCGGCTATTGATTTAGAAATACCCCTACAATTAAATGTTGGTTTTAACCCTGAAAGTGAAGTTGAATACCTAAGAAGCTTAACACTTTACCTAGAGGATCAAACCACTGGAACAAGCGAAAAAATAGCTGATCTACTTTTTTATGGAGAAGGTGAAGACGAAGACGAAAGATTTAGAGTATGGTTAGAAAATTTTGGAATAAAATTTAATAGACAAGATGCAAATATTTTAGCTTCATATGACATAAAGGAGGTTAATCCAGATTGGAAAAAAATTAACGCATCTAGAAAAAGCTTACTTGTAAATCATAGCGAAATATATCCGTATATAGGAACATATAAAGGTCTAGTTAACTTTGTAAACATGATGGGGTATAAAGACGCTTTACATGTAAAAGAATATTGGAAAAACGCAAATCCTAATTCACCTTATTTTAATAAATTATTTTTAGTTGATTTAACAGATATACTAGATGACGGTAAAATAGACAATTTAAATTTAGTTAACTTAAACAAAAACATTAAAGACGGCAAACAATTTGTTAAAACGGAATTTTTAGCACTTACTTATGAATTTACAAAAGCAACAGATAATTTTGACGATGACGGTGTACCTGAAGTAGTTGAAACTACTGATTTTACAGTAGACGAAATATTTTATAAATTAAATCAACTTGGTAAAAAGGTTAAAAACGAAATATTACCTATTAATGTTAAGATAAAAGATATTATAGGTGAATTTATATATTTTCAAAAGTATACAATTAAACATTGGCCAGATAGGACTGATATTTTAGATTATGATTTAAACGAAAGAGTAGGAATAAAATGTTCCCCTAATGAAAATCAAAGGTTGACAATTGTTCAACTTGACCCATTGTACTCTCAATCATACAGCGGTGGAATAGACATGGGTTTTAATAGAATTAACCAAACTGCACCAAATCCATATAGCTCTTTTCAAAAATACAACCCAAATGATATAGATTCTATATGCGATTATATTGAAGAGTATTATAAATCTGTACAAACTCAACGCTTCCCTGATATTTCAAAGAAACTTCTATGGGATATGGGGGATTCACCTGACAAAGAAATTGGTGCGCCAATAATACTAGACATGGATTTGGATAAGTTTACATGTGAAACTTTTAATGGCGTTACCTGGTTAGATTTATCAAACATACCTCTTTACTGGACTTTTGAAAATTTAGATTTAAGAAATGTTTATGAAATAACCTGGAGAATTACTAAACCTACTCCTAATCCATATAACTTTGAATACAGGGGTTTAGCAAAAGACATTAGAAGACTACCTCATTTTTTACCATACGTAGGGGAATATACGGTTCATATAGATATTCACACGTTTAACGGTAATACAAGTACGTACACTAAAAAAATAAAAGTTGACGAGGATAAAAAACCAGAGATAGTGGCAGTGTCTAGACTAGAAGATAAATTTAACCTAAGACTAGACAATTTAGAAAATGTTCAAATAAAAGATTTTGGAACATCGCCGTTGTATTTTCCTAGAATAAACGTACTAGATAGTGATATAACTAATTTTGACATATATAAAAATTTATTAGAGTTTGAAACATTTTTTCAGCATCGATATGGATCAGGTAAAGACATATACGACGTAGAATTTTACGATGAAGATACTCAATCATATTTAGCATATTCAGATCCATTAAATACTTTAGAAGCAAAAAAGAATTGGGGCCTTGGAAAAAATACAATTCCTTTTAAAATAAGCGACTTTGAACAAAAGACACTTAAAGATTTATACTTTATGAGGTTTAGTGATTTAATATATCAAGGTGATTTTTTAGCCGGTTTCTATATAGTTAATCCTACACCCGGCGATAGTATAATTATATCTCAATACCCTGTTTATAACATACCTAATTTTTCTACTCTTCAAGAATTGGTTGATATTTTAAATGATGAAAATGTTCATCAAGGAATACGAAAGTTTAATTATGAAATAATTGGTGGTAAAATTCATGCACAGGCTAATTATTTTAGTAGGGAAATGTATCATATACTTTCATTTTTAAATTACCATAGTCCGATTAGTCCTAATTTAAATCAAGGAAGTAGCGATTACACATTTTTTCACCCAAGAAATGCATATTCTCAAAGATTAGTGGATTATTTAAATTCAACTTTTCCAATGTTTGAAGAAGACACTCTTTTTCTTTTTTCAAAAACAAAGGATATTTTATCTGGAGCTGTTCAAGATCCTTATTTTTGGTCTGATGAAGATTATTGGAGATATGAAAATGGTGAACAAAGAGGATATTTACCATCCACAATGGATGAAAACGCATTAAATATAAATACTTTAAAATTCTTTAATGAAAGATTCAAGGTTCCGCAACACGCACCTGTTTTTTTTATAATAGATAATTTAGATGGAAAACAAGAGTATATATGGACATTAAAAGATTCTTTCTCTAAAAAAGAAATAGCAAAAGTAAAAGGAGTACCGTTTTTTGTATGGAAGTTTATTGAATTAGGAAAATATGATATATCTGTTGAGATAAAAGATTCAGCAGGAGGTACATATTTTAATGAAATCGAAAACTTTATTACGGTGAGCAATAAAATAAATTATACAAAAAGTATTGAAACAAGATTAAATCATAGAAAATTAAATTTATTAAGTTCTTAGTTTATTCTTTATAAATAATTAAAATAATTAACAACAATGGCATTTACACCAATAGATATACCTACTCAGGAAATTTTAGAAACAGATTTCGTAGTAGATTTAAGAGTAATTAGCAACGCAAATACTCTTCTTTTAAAAGATTCTATAGAAGATCTAATAAACAACTTAGAAATAGATACTAATACACTGTCAATAGGTACAGATACCCCGATTAGTTATATAAGATCAAACTCGTTGATAATGGAAGACACTGGGTTTGTTTTTCAAACAGGGTCGCCTAGTCAAATTATTTCAAGCTTAACAAAAAATTCAAGCGATCAGTCAGTACTAAATGTTGATATTTTATCAGTTGACTCAGATTTTCAAGCAAACACCGTTAGTTCTAATAGTGTTATAGTAACTAACTCACTTACTAGTAATGGAATTATCACGTTAAATGCCCCTCTAGATATACAGTCAGCCGTTTCTCAATCTAAAGAATCTATTGTTGCTATTGTTTCAGATAACGCAGGAACTGCTGAAGCAACTATAACATTAACTGACACATCTAGACAAAATATTTTTATTACTTTAGAAGCAGACGCATCAGTCTATACAGGAGGTGGTATAGTTGGAGGTATAAACGATTTTAAATTAAAAATAGATTTTGATGCATCTAATCCACCCATTCAAGATACTGAATTTACAATATGTTTAGTTAATGTACAAGAATTAGGCATGGCAGCCAATACTACTATAATACCAGATATAAATTTGTCTGGTGGTTTAGTATTTACCATAGAAGCAGGTACTAATCAAAATACATCAGCCCCTATTACACTACATGATGGAAACTCTGAATTAACAATTGGAGCAGGAGACCTTGAACAATATAAGTCTCTAACAACAATGATATATGTTTTAGATGCTAACGCAACGGATAGGTTAATGGTTAAGTCATTAGTTAATATGACGCTTGCTTAAAAAAAGAAACTAATAAATGGCAGTTACACCTTTAATAAAACCCATACAAAATAAGAAAGGAATATTATATAACTTTCAAAGCTCTATTGAGGATATACAATTAAATTTAACAAACAACCCTAATGGTGTTAGATATTCTAAATTTGCGCTTATTAGACTGCCTGAAATAGGAACACCTGATACATTAGAAACCGACAACAAAGTTCAATTTTTTGCACCCGGAGAAACCCCCATTGTAGAAGGATTAAACCCAGACAACAATATAAATCTAGCTGAAAGTTTTCAAAATTACGCACTTAATTTAGAATCACTGCTTGTTAGTCAAGATGATTATAATTATGAAAATAAACTAACGGTATCTGAAAGGGTATTTTTTAAATGGGCAAAGGAATTAGGGTCAATTAGATTTGAAGACGCAAATAACCTTCAAAAGAATTTAAATACTTTAGGAACAGAAAAAAGATTTGTAGAACCCGATGATCCTACCTCAACATATAAGCGAGTTGTTCAATATGTAGCTGACATAGATGTTGTTAACTCCATTAGATCAGCAGATAATGCTTATACTGAAATATTTATACACGTTCCTACTAATGTAGGAACAACTCCTTATGTATTGTTTAAATCTGTAAAAGATGAAAATTATTATCCTAATCAAACAATAACTAATAATCCACCCGATCCTTTAGATATAGAATATTTAAAAGGTAGGCATTTTGATGAAGTTAACCCGTTTGGGTTAAGTCTTAAAGCTTTTTACGATAGAGACGACGGTAGTGTTAATACTCAAATAACCGATGATCCAAGTGATCCATCATCTCTGGCCCCGGGTAACTGGTTTACTGAACTTACTAATAATTCTTATTTTACAGATGATTATAATTCAACAGGAGAATATGACGTGGCTAAAGATCAATTAATTGTAAAGCAAGATAATTTAAATTCAGTTGAATACGTTAGAAATACATTAGACGGAATATGCATAGATTTTGATTTACAAAACTATAAACTTGCAGCTGAAAATCAAGAAATAAAAGCTTTTACTCAATTAAATGATTATGTAAACAATAAAGACTTTGAATATAATGCAGTTTTAATATATTATGATGTATTTGACCCAAACAATCTAGATTCTAGTGGAAACCCAATAAATCCGGTAACAAATTTATATGGCGTATTATTTTTAGATAAAATAGAACAAGATGGATTAGAATTTATAATTCCACCTATTACTAAGTACATGCCAGATCCTTTGAATGGAACTAATGGTAATGCGTTTTCTCACAAACCTAATTTAAAATTAGACACATCAGTTGAAAACGTATTAGTTGAAAAATCAATTAATGATTATTCAACCTTTTCTATGGACTTATTTTTAGATGTATTAACCCAGTTTAAAGAGCTTCAGGTTAAATACAACGATAAACTTTTAGAATTAAATAATTTAAAAACTGAAGTGGATGGATTAAAAGATCTGCTATTAAATCAAGAAGATTTAAACGAATTCAGTATTAGATTATCTAATTTAGAAAATTCATTTACCACAAATCAAGCTTTATTTAGTAACACTAATGCTGTTATGGGAATGATAGAAAACCTAAATACCAAGGTAAATGATATTCTTCAAGGAAAAACCTCAATAGAAGTTTCTTACAACCTAGACGTAATAAAAGCCGGGCCGGGAATTGTGTTAGATAAAAGTATTCCAAATAGACTAAAGATAATAAACTCTAGTCAAGAATATAATGTAGAAAATAATTCTATAACAAACGTATTTATTAATAACACAATTAAGCTTGGTAAATTTTCTAATTATATTAAACATGAAAACGCGGGAGTAGGGATAACGCTAAATAAAGATCTTGATATTTATATAGACGACACTGATGTAGCTTGGTCAAAAGGACAGTCTTTAGATTTAGTTTTTGGAGATGAATTAGATGTAAATATTTACAATGTTAAAATACATACTGATGCTCTTAGTAAAATAGGATTAGGTCCATTTGGTAAAACAATAATAACATTAGATGATATAGATTTTCAACCTGATGAAAAACCTATATTTAAAATAACATGCGTAGATGCTAATCTATTAAAATTTGAAGTAGACAAAATAAGATAATAAGATGCCAAAAAAAGTACAAAATTCATTACAAGACGTATTAAAAAGATTATCTGTCGATATAGATAATATGACGTCCTTTTTACATAGTTTAAATAACATACTTATATCTAAATCAGATAATGTAGATGTTAGTCAAACTAAAGATGATGGATCAAAATATACCATAACCGTTCCTTCATTTGGTTATATGAAAGGTAAAATAGAAGATATTAATAATAATTTTAATACTTTAATCAATAATAACGATGACGTAGTTGGTATAAAATCAGAAAATGGAGATGTAAGAAAATTTGAATTACAAAAAGTATCTAGTTTAATAAACGATTTAGAAAGCATAGGAGATGTTTCTTTTACTGTACCCAGTGATTTTAGAGTTAAAAATAATTGGTTTTTTGAATCTTTTTTAAATCCATTATTATTTGTTAGCTTAGATATTAGTTCAATAATAACGGACGATATAAATAGATTTTCAGTAAAAAGACTAGTTATAAATTCAGTAGAAGACGATGATTTAGCTTATTTCGATACTAATTACAAAGGGGTAAATAATCTTGATTTAGAAACAGTTATAAATGATTTAGAGTTAGAAGGAATAGATTATATAGAAGACGATAATATAGTTGATTTACCAACAGGCATAAATAGATATAGAGGAGACTTTGACGTATTAAGAGTCTTAGAAGAAGAAATAATCGACACAACAACTGGATCAGAAGTATCAGTTGTAAGAAGAAGATACGTATTAAACTCTTTACAATATTCTGATGTTTTATCAGAAACAGAAGGAACTAAAATATTAGCCGTAGGCGATAGATTAATAACAAATCAAGATTCAGAGTATGAAGTAACCTCGTTAAATGTAACTTCCAACGAAGTTATTTTAGAATCAGTATTTGGAGTAGAACCTATAACAATAGGCGCTTCTGTTTTAAAAATAAAACCTAGTGTATATATTGTACCTGAATTACAAGTAAACGTTGGATTCAATGAAAGAGAGATAATTTTCGCTAAACCAATAAGCAAAAAGAGAAACTTAACAGTCGATACTTATTCAAAAGGATTTGGAGTTTACACAAATGAATTAACCATACCCCTAGATGATGATAGCGAAAGCACACTAGAAGACTATTACAATAATTTTGTATCAGACTTTGGACTAATACTTTTAAACTTAGCTAAAGAAAAAAAGGTACCT
>TARA_B100000963_G_scaffold158783_1_pt1 | contig 10672 bp, 11 predicted proteins | sample TARA_B100000963 | Tara Oceans TARA_B100000963 (sample SAMEA2622097) | marine metagenome | biome: marine biome (ENVO:00000447); feature: surface water layer (ENVO:00002042); material: "saline water (ENVO:00002010), including plankton (ENVO:xxxxxxxx)" | depth 5 m | reverse complement strand
GGCGTACTTCGCAGGCTTGAGAACAAAGGTACCTTCAAGGGAGTCACAATTCTTGATGACTTTGCACACCATCCGACCGCCGTAAAATCAACAATTGATGCTGTAAAAAATAAGTATATTGAAAAAAAAATCCTCAATGTGATTGAGCTTGGATCAAATACAATGTCGTGTGGATATCATCTCAAAGAATTAATTTCTATTGATGATCTCGAGAGTGACATTCTTTGGCTAGACCATAAATCTATTCTGGTGAACAATAAGGATAATGTTTATAACAATCATGATGATTTAATAAGATCAATTTCAAAGAGTTACTCAAATTTTGATATCATTTTGATAATGACAAATAGAAATAGTAAAAATATATTTGAACCCATAAAAGAAATAATTGAAGCAAGTTAACTTACCAATCTTCCCACTTAAGCTTGTTGTTCTCCCTGGAACAATTCAAGGCCTTCAAATCTTTGAACCTCGATACTTGAATATGGTTAAAAAATGTATGTCTAATGCATCAAATTTTGTTATCTCCTACAAATCTGATAGGTTTGACGATTTTGATTTTGGTATTGAAAAGGTTGGAACATCAGTACAAATCATAGATTTCAACAATTTGCCCAATGGCTTGCTAGGAATAACTGTTAAAGCTGAATCAAAAGTCACATTAAATAATATTATTCAACTTGAGGATAAGTCATACCTTGGTGAAGTTTTACCTTTAACCGAGCCCGAAGTTGATGATCAGTCACTATTGGCAAAATATCCAGATCTCATAGAGGTTTTAGTTAAGTTAAAAGAACATCCCGAAGTGAGAACATTACAACTCGATATAGACTTAGATTCTGCTGACTCTGTTTCTTATCATCTTGGGAACTTAATTCCCCTAACACCAGATGAAAAGCAAACATTATTAACGGCATTTGATGCTGATCAAAGATTTAAAATACTATCAAAGATTCTTGAGTCAATAAGAAAGACTTAATTAGATCTTTAGCATTTGTTTTCCTTGATTTTGTCCTGTAAATAATCTGTTTAATGTTTCTGGACAGTTTTCAATTCCCTCTTGAACATCCTCTCGATGTTTAATTTTTCCTTCGATTGCCCACTTAGAGATATTATCAATTGCCTCACTAGCTCGGCTATAGTAATCCAAAACTAAGAACCCTTGCATCTTCGCTCTTTTTACAATTAGCATAGTCAGATTTCTTGGTCCTACTGGCATCTGCTCTCCAGTATAATTTGAGATGCTCCCACAGCAAACAATTCTTGCATTGATATTTATTAAAAAAAGAACTGACTCTAAAATAGGCCCACCTACATTATCAAAGTATATGTCTATTCCGTTTTTAGCAAGCTTAGTCAATTCTTCTGGAACATTGGAGTTTTTGTAATCAATTACATCATCTACTCCGCATTCTCTTAACCAAGAACACTTTTCTTCTCCACCTGCGATCCCAATTACATGACAACCCTTTATTTTTGCAATCTGACAAACCATCGCTCCAGTAGCCCCAGCTGCTCCAGAGACAACAACAGTCTCGCCCGGTTGAGGATTTCCAACATCCAGTAATCCAAAGTAAGCAGTAATCCCAGTTGATCCAAAAATGTTCAGCATTGTAGGTATTGGAAGAACATCTGGAACTTTGCGCATTGTTTTTAAGTCATTTTTTGAAGGAATATGATGTGTCTGCCAACCAACCATACCACTGACTAACTCGCCCTCAGCAAAATCCTCATTTTTTGACTCAATAATTTTTCCAATACCACCGGATCTTACAACTTCATCAATTTGAACTGGAGGAAGATATCCTGGTAAATCTGTAAGCCACATTCTTTGAGTTGGGTCAAAAGATAAATATTGATTCTCTATAAGAACTTCACCATCTTCAATTTCTCTAAGTTCTTCTTCTATAAGTTCAAAATTCTCATTCTTTACTAGACCCTGAGGTCTTTCTTTTAAAACCCATTTTGTACTTGTTACTGGCATTTTTTACTCCCTTTATAATGTAAGATAAATTTTCAAGTCGAATAATAATACACCTTGATTTAGCTTTATTGAAAGAACTATTTAAAGATAATTGCCTGAATACCTGATTTTTTTCTATACCAATTGACCGTTCTTAAAATAAAGCCTGTTTGAATTATTCTTTTTTCTAACTTAAATTTTCCAGGGTAGTCACTTAACATTAATCCAACTAGAATCGTAAGCAATCCTTGACCAGGAAGAACAAGCATTAAGATACCACCGAGAATTAAACAATAGCCAATCAAATTTTTAAGGGCTAAAGTAATTATCCATAAAATAGGATTACTATCCTTATAATGTGAAATCCCTCTCTTATCATTTAAGAAATAGTCATATGGAATTTTTTTTATAAAGAAACCAATTGATAAAGCACTAATCATCAATATGACTAGAGAACTCACGCCAAGAATGAAGAATATATCAACAGAATTTCCAGACAGATATTTTTGCATAATTATTTAATAATAATCTCTTTTTTTATCATATACTTAATGTATTAAAAGCAAAAACAACTTGGTAAAAAATTCATTAAAAAAAATCTGTATAAACTCTCTAGAAGAACTAAAAGCTAAAGATATTGTTTGTATCAATTTAAAGAATATCTCTTCATTTGCTGATCAGATGATCATTGCTTCCGCAACCTCATCAAGGCATGCTAAAGCTATATCAGAAAGGGTTGTAGATGATCTTAAGAAAAATAATATTTTAGTTCTTGGAGTTGAGGGTCAGGATACTTCTGACTGGATCCTAATCGATTGCGAGGATTTAGTTATAAATATAATGAATAATGAAACTCGTGTTTACTATGATCTAGAAACACTTTGGGGGTACGAAGACGCAACTGCAAATTCTAATCTATGAAATTAGAAGTAATCTCAATTTCAAATAAAGCAACTCAATGGGAAGAAGAAATTTTAAATGTTTATTTAAAACAAATTTCATCTTATATGAATTTAACGATACAAAATATAAAACCTGCTCAAGGAAAGAAGCTTAACATAAAAGAGGTTCAGGCTTATGAAGAAAAAAAGATTTTAAAAAAAATTAAACCTAATTCTTTGATAGTTTCTTTTGATAGGAAGGGAAAGCATTTTGATAGCCTCCAGTTTGCAAAGTTCACTGAAAAACTTTTATCCTCAACGAAGGTTTGTACTCTTGTAATAGGAGGATCTCATGGCTTAAGCAACTTATTTCTTGAGAAATCAGATCACATAATTTCATTTTCTGCATTAACTTTTCCTCATAAATTATTTAAGATTTTACTTATTGAACAGCTTTATAGAGCAATTTCAATTATAGATAGTAAGCCATATCACAAATGACAGAAATAAATGAAACCTTCAAGGAAAAATCTAGCTTTAATAAGAGACTGATTTTTCTTTACCTCATTTTTGGGATTTTAGGGATAATTTTTTATTTTCAAATATTTAGTTTACAAATATCAAATTATTCAGCATATGAAATCGCAGCTGAAAATAATAAAAATGAAGAAATTTCAGTTCAGCCATTAAGAGGGATTATTTTTGATAGAAATGGAGAAATATTAGTTAATAATGTCCCAACTTTTGATTTAATTACAAAACCTTTTTTGATAGATGATCCAAATGATTTTCTCGCAAAGCTTTCCTTTTTTTTAAAAATTGAAAAGGAAGATGAAGAGGTTTTTTTAGCACAATTTGAGAGGGCAAAAGCTTTAAATAAAGAGTTAACTTTAATGCAATCTATTTCAGATGAGGAGAAAGCAAAATTCCACGTAAGAAGTCATATGTTTGAAAATGCTTATGTCGGGAAAAGATATTTAAGAAATTATTTATATCCCGAAATCTTTTCACACTCTATAGGATATATTGGGAAACCGAATGAAGATGAGTTCAACAAAATAATTTCATCCCAAAGTTTAAGTAAAAAAATAAATTACTCTTATACAAATCAATTAATTGTTGGCAAAACAGGTCTAGAATTTATATACGAAGATATGCTTAAAGGAGAATTTGGGAACAACCTAAGAGAAGTTGATGCAAGAGGAAGAACAATTGATGAAAGAATTTCTTCAAATCCAAAGACGGGCGATAACTTATATACGAGTCTTGATCTTAAGTCTCATCAAGCAGCCCATAAAGCTTTTAATAATAGAAAAGGGGCCGTAGTAGCAGTTGACATTGAAGACGGCTCAATAGTCACACTTTTTAGCTCACCAACTTTCCCAACTAATCAACTCGCTAATGGGATTCTAAAAAAAGATTTTGATCAACTCATCAAAAGCGAAGAAAAACCTTTTTTCAATAGAGCATTGAAAGGAAGATATCCGCCTGCTTCAGCCATAAAACCTGCTATTGCGATATATGGCATTGAGGAAGAGCTAATCGACTGGGAATCTTCAATTTTTGATGAGGGGTTTTTCACTTTGCCAGAGGATGGCAGGATCTACAGAGATTGGAAAGAGGGAGGCCATGGAAATACAAATTTATTCAAGGCAATAACTCAAAGCTCAAATACTTATTTTTTTGATTTGGCTTATAGGTCTGATATCGATCAACTAAATAAACATCTTTTGTCTTTAGGTTTTGGTGAAAAAGCTTGCATTGATTGCTTTGAAGAAGATAAAGTTTTTGTACCTGATCCAATTTGGAAGTTGAATAAACATAACTTTGGATGGTTTAAAGGCGATACAGTTAATATGGGAGTAGGCCAAGGCTACCTAGTTTCAACTCCAATCCAACTAGCAAAATATGCTTATATCTTAGCTAATAAGGGCAAATATAAAGATTTGTCTCTTAAGAAAGAGCTTGTCAAGAATGAAAAAAATGTTCAGTTTGATAAATTTACAAATGATGATTGGTTCAAATTGCACGAATCAATGATTAATGTAATTGAAGGAAATACTGGCACAGCAAAGAGACTGAAAGATAAAAAGAGTTATTTGGTTGCAGCTAAAACCGGTACAGCTGAATTAGTTTCTGGAGACAATAGAGAACAATATATTGAAACTAGACTTGATGACAGTCTTAGAGACCATGCTTTAATTATTGCTTTTGGACCAATGCCTAATCCAAGATATGCTGTAAGCGTTGTGGTTGAAAATGGTGAAAGCGGGGGATCTGTTGCCGGACCAGTTGCAATTTCGGTTTTAAATTCGTTATTACAAGAATGAGATACTTTGATTTCAGAAGATTCTCTATTTATTACGATCCTTACTTAGTAATTTCAATAACACTTCTTTCAATACTGGGTCTTTTTTTTCTCTATAGTGCATCAGATGGGAGTTCCTCTGTCTTAATTAAGCAAACAGTTTTTGTTTTTTTTGGACTTGCATTAATGATAATTCTCAGTCAGCCAGATCCTCAAATCTATTATTCATATTCAGGATTTCTTTTACTAATTAGTATGATTCTTGTTTTAATAGCAATTTTTTTTGGTCCTGAGATCAATGGCGCTAATAGATGGATAAGCTTTGGTTTTATTACACTTCAACCTTCAGAATTATGTAAGATCTTTCTGCCAATATTCATTGCATCATACTTATATGGAGTTTCTTTACCTATAAATCTAAAGAATACGTTTTTGACAATCTTTTTAATATTTATTGTTTTTTTAACTGTTGCAGCACAGCCTGATTTAGGAACAGCAATTGTAATACTTCTTTCAGGTTTATATGTATTATTTTTAGCTGGCCTCAGCTGGACATTCATAGGATCAGCGCTAGCAATTTTTGTTATATCTCTTCCATTTTTATGGAATAATTTTTTAGAGCCCTTTCAGAGGCAGAGAATTGCAACATTGTTTAATCCAGATCTTGATCCTTTTGGGTCAGCATGGAACATTACGCAATCAAAAATAGCTATCGGATCAGGAGGCGTATTTGGTAAAGGTTTTGGTGAGGGAACCCAATCTCATTTAAATTTTCTACCTGAAACTGAAACTGACTTTATATTTGCAGTTATTGCAGAAGAGTTTGGATTAATTGGATTAACAATATTGATAGGCTTATATTTTTTTATTTTTATTAGGTGTTTTTATTTGTCAATTAATGCCAGAGACAGATTTTGCAGACTCGTTATTGGAGGACTATCTTTAGTTTTTATCTCAACACTATTTATAAATATTGGAATGGTTATCGGGCTTCTTCCTGTTGTTGGAATGCCATTACCATTAATTAGTCAGGGCGGGTCCTCTTTAATTTCTTTTTATATAGCATTTGGCATAATAATATCTATGGCATCTCATAAAAAATTGGTACCAAGATGAAGAAACTTTTTTTAATATCATTATTAGTTCAGTTTAATTTAGTTCAGTCTGATTATTCGTTGCATCCAAGAGCTGAATTCGTTATAGATGAATTAGTAAATTCTCATGGTTTTGATGAAGAGCAAGTTCTGAATGTACTTAGAAATGCTAAAAAACAAGAAAGTATTATTAAAAAAATTTCAACACCAGCGGAATTTACCATTTCATGGGATGCATATAGGAAAATATTCATTGAAGAAAAGAGAATTAAAAACGGGAAGAAATTTATCAAAGATAATATTGCAACTCTCGAAAGAGCTGAGAAAGAATTCGGAGTTCCGAAAGAGATCATTACTGCAATCCTCGGAGTTGAAACCAGATATGGAAACATTCAAGGTAAAGATCGAGTATTAGATTCTCTAACAACACTAGGTTTTGACTATCCAAGAAGAGCAGAATTCTTTAGAGATGAGCTAATTAAGTTTTTTATACTTACAAGAGAGAATAACCTTGATATTTTTAATGTGAAGGGTTCGTATGCTGGAGCAATGGGATATGGTCAATTTATCTCATCCTCATATCTAGCATATGCTGTAGATTATGATGGCGACAGCTACGCAGACCTTTTTGGATCCGTAGAGGATGCTATAGGTAGTATTGCAAATTATTTAAACATTCATGGTTGGAATCCAGAAGGAGATGTAGTTTTAGAGATTAATCATAATAACGTAAGGAAGCCATACAGCCTTGAAGGTAAATTTATACCAGTAAAGTTAGAAGAAGGTGAAGATACTTTTTATGAGGTTCAAAGTGGCGATACTTTATCTGAAATAGCTCTATCTTATAATATGAGCCTATCAGAGCTGATGGAAATAAATGATATGAAAGATAAAGACGTTCTAAAAGCTGGAAAAAAGATTAAAATTAATAAAAAAATAAATAATTATTTTATTGGTACTGAGAATTTTGTCGCAATTACAAAATATAATTACAGTCACTTTTATGCAATGGTGGTTTACAATCTAGCGAGGGAGTTAGGGTTATGAAAAAAATACTATTTTTATTATTTGGTTTGATTTCTCTTGAGTCTATAACTCAGTCCTTAATTCCAAACACACCAATTCTCGACCTAAAGAGTTACATCTTAATAGAGCCAAATACAAATACTGTAATTGCAAGCTTCAATGAGGATGCACCAATTGAACCTGCAAGCATGACAAAAGTCATGTCCAGTTATGTAGTAGCTGATCAAATTGCTAATGATTTCTTAAGCTTAGATGACAATGTTCTTATAAGTGAAAAAGCATGGAGAATGGAAGGTTCAAAAATGTTTATTGAGCAAGGGAAAAGGGTGAGCGTCTTAGATTTGCTTAAGGGAGTAATTATCCAATCGGGCAATGATGCAACAGTTGCCTTGGCTGAATATATTGGTGGTACTGAAGATGGATTTGTAGATTTAATGAATTCATACGCTGCATCGATGGGCCTATCGAATACTTTGTTTCAAAACTCTACAGGACTGCCGGACGGCAATCATTTTTCAAGTGCTAAAGATTTAGCAACAATGACAAGCTTATTAATAAATAACTACCCAGAAACATATAGTTTATATAAAGAAAAATATTACACTTTTAATAACATAAAACAACCTAATAGGAACCGACTTCTTTGGAAAGATAATTCCTCTGACGGAGTAAAGACAGGCCATACTGAATCAGCTGGCTATTGTCTTATTAGCTCTGCAAAAAGAAATGACATGAGACTGATAGCTGTTGTGGCTGGAGCAAAATCTGATAAAGAGCGCTTTAATGACACCCAAAGACTGCTTGAGTATGGATTTAGGTTCTATTCAACGCAGGAAGTAATTAAAAAAGATAATGCTCTTAAGGAAGTAACAGTGTGGGGCGGTAAAAAAGATCTAGTTTCACTGGGCGCAGAAAATAATATCAAGCTTACTCTTCCAAGAACCACTTTTAAAAATATAACAATAAGTTATGACTTTCAAAATAATCTAAGAGCTCCAATAAAAGAAGGCCAAAATCTTGGAACATTAATAATAAAAGATGGAGAGAAAGTTCTACACACTGAAAATCTAGTTTCCCTAAATGATGTTGAGGCAAAAGGGTTTTTTGGCAGACTTTGGGCAAGTTTTGTTTTATGGTTTAGAGGTTTATTTGGCTTAGGTAATGCCTAAATTAGCGTCTTATAACGGTTTTATTGATTCAATAGAGAACATAAAAATTTCGCCTATGTCTAGGGCATTTCTTTTTTCTGATAGTGTTTATGAAGTCATTTCCTTTTATCAAAATAAATTTATTGATTTTGAAAGACATCTTGATCGCCTTAAGCATAGTCTAGATGAGACGAAAATAGCATGCTCTATTGATGAGTGCAGTGCCGAAATTAAAAAACTTTTGAATGAATCAGATTTAGAGAGTGGATATATTTACTTTCAAGTTTCAAGAGGCATTGATTCAATAAGATCTCATTTTTTTGATGAAAGTGATTGCGAAAGGTTTGGCTTCATCGAAAAATTCTCTTTCTTTAATCAATCTCCCTTAAAAGTAATGTTAGTAGATGATATACGTTGGCAGAGATGCGATATCAAATCCACTTCTTTGCTCGGAAATGTTCTCCAGATGAATGATGCCAAAAGTATGGATTGTAATGAAATCATCATGCATAAAAATGGTCAATTAACTGAGGGTGGAGCAAGTAATATCTTTTTTGTAAAAAATAATAAAATTTTCACTCCAAAACTTTCCCCTAATATTTTACCTGGTATAACTCGGCATCAAGTTATTAAAATCATAAAACAAAAAGAATTTGATTTTATTGAGGGAACTTTTGATATAAATGACTTAAAAGAAGCTTCCTCTATATGGTTTACGAGCACTACAAAGGGAATCATTGAAGTTAAAGAAATAGTAAATCTTGAAACTAAAATTAATCCTAAATGTGAATTACTTAAGGTATGTAAGGAAGCATTTGTATCAAAGTATTTTAGCTAGAACAAATTTTTATAATTAGTCTCTCCACCTCTTTCCAGGCATCAAGTTTTTTGATTCCCTTAAAAGTTTTCTCAATCTCAAAAATATCCTTACTAAGGCTAAAAAGATTTGAACTTTTTTTTCTTATAAAGGATAAATAAAGATTTACCTTTGATTGCCACATTTTTAGACTTTCAAGATATTTTATAGTCGAGGGACCTTTTTTAGCCATAATGGATGTGCTTATTAGCTTATCTAAAACCCATATAACTAAGGCAAGAGAGTTAGGATCATTATATTTAATTTGTCGCAAAATCTTAATAGACCTATTTTTATCAAAATTAAGCAGGCTATCTTCAAGCTCATAAGGTGCATGAATTGAGCTACTAATAGAATTTTCCAGAGAAACTGAGTCTTTTTCGGATGAATATATTATCTTTAGAATTTCGATATCATTCCTGTGTGCAACTAAATTATTAGAATTTAATTCAAATAATTGCTTTGCAACTCTCTCTGCAATGCCTTTTTCAAGAAAATCGAGCCTATCTCTTAACCACTTCTTTTCATCAAGAGGCTTTAACTTGGTACATTCGATAACTTGAATTAATTCTTTATTTTCCTTTATCCATTTTGTATTTGAACTTATTGATTCAGAGACACTATCAATAATAATTTTAATATTATTCATGTTGTTTAAGTTAATTTTTTCTAGGGTTTCTGATAAAGACTTTGGAAATCTGCCTTCGGTATGAATTACTTTTATTATAAGCTGTGATCCAAATAAACCGCCACCTAGATTGTTTTGAATAGCTGATACAAGACCATCAGTATCATTTGCCTCAAAGATTACAGTTTCGTCAAAGCCTTCGCCAGCAAACTCTCTTGACAAGAAGTCTTTCACCTCATTCTTAAGAACCATTTCTTTGCCGTATACAAGGCTTAATACAGCATTTCCTCTAAAATTATTCCTAAAATTAAGACTATTTATTTTCATGCCCCTTTAAATATAAAAGTATCTTTTTATTTAAATCTTCAATCACCTGGACTTCTATTGATTTTATCAATTCTTCTTGAGCTAAAGGGTTTAGACTCTGGGTATTGAATCTTTTTGAGACACTAATTTTTTTTGTATCTCCTGTCAGCCCTTGAATTTGAATACTTCCAACAACTTCGCTTTCTAAGGATCCTAAATTCTTGCCACCAAAAAAATTATTCTCTTTAATTTCAAATTCAAAGAAGTTTATCTCTATAGAAGATGATCCATTTTCTTTAATATAAATATTTAGATCATTTTTTATTTTTTCAGGTATTGAGAGATCATAGCTAACTTTTTTGACAAAAAATTTTAATTCAGAATTTATGGGAGAAAAGGAACATCCAAGAATTGCCACATTTAGAAAAATTATAATTCCTAGATTACGAAATTTATTAACTT
>TARA_B100000963_G_scaffold305608_1_pt1 | contig 10677 bp, 6 predicted proteins | sample TARA_B100000963 | Tara Oceans TARA_B100000963 (sample SAMEA2622097) | marine metagenome | biome: marine biome (ENVO:00000447); feature: surface water layer (ENVO:00002042); material: "saline water (ENVO:00002010), including plankton (ENVO:xxxxxxxx)" | depth 5 m | reverse complement strand
AGTTATGGAATCTATGACACCGAGACCATCGAGAAAGTGGTCAAACTTGTTGTCACTCTGGAATTCAAGATCGGAAAGTAGGGAAGAGACGGGGGAGAAGTCTCCGGCAAAGATCCATTTCATTTGCCTTTGGGCGAAACATTCCTCTTTTTTGTTTGTTTTGACGATTATGAATCCTGCCCGATTTTTTCTTCACCGGTTCTCTTGGATCGGTGCTTTTTTCATGCCTTTGCTGGCACTCTCCGCAAAGCAGGAACCCATGAACTTGCTTCTGATTACGGTGGACGACATGAGTTGCGACTCGGTAGGCGTCTACGGAAGCAAACTGGAAGGCGCCACGCCGGTGATGGATCGATTGGCTTCTCAATCCCTACGCTTCGAACATGCCCACGTCACCGTCGGAAATTGCAACCCCTGCCGGAACGTGATGTTTTCCGGTCTCATTTCCCACAACAACAAGGTTGAGGGTTTTTACAAGGTGCCCGATCCGGGTTGGCCGCATATGGTGGATTTGTTGAAGGATGCCGGTTACTATGCGGGCATTCATGGGAAAGTCAGCCACTCCAGTCCTTATCAACCGTATGCATGGGATGATGACCTGACGATTTCGCCTTCCGGGAAAAGGTCTCACCTTAAGGATGCCAAGGCCTATGGCGCCTCCACGTCACGGGGGATTGAAAAAGCAAAAAGGGCTGGAAAGCCTTTCTTTTTGTCGATCAACGTATCGGATCCGCACAAGCCCTTCTGGACGCAGGTCCGGGGTGGGGGTGAGGATCCTTACGTTCCGAGCCGAATCTTTACGGCGGATGAGGTGCCGGTGCCCGGTTTTCTTTTTGAGGATCCGGAGGTGCGGGAGGAACTGGCCCTTTATTACAGCAGCGTCAGACGGGCGGATGACTGCCTTGCTCAAGTACTGCAAGCCCTACGAGACAGTGGAGAGTGGGAAAACACCATGGTCGTTTTTCTTTCCGATCACGGAATGCCTTTGCCTTTTGCCAAGACTCAGCTTTACCACCACAGCACCCGTACTCCCCTGATGGTTCGCGTGCCCGGGGTGACTGAGGCGGGTAAGGTGGATAAGCGGCACATGGTCTCAGTGGTCGATCTTTTGCCTACGGTGCTGGATGCCCTGGGAATCGATCCTCCCGCCCGGCAGGACGGGCGTTCCTTTTACCCTGCGATCAAGGGAGAAAAAATGGAGGGTTGGGACTACGTCATCAAACAATACCATGAGAACTCGGGCCGATCCAGGGATCCGATGCGGGCCATCCAGACCAAGAAATTTCTTTATCTTTTCAATCCGTGGTCGAATGGGGAGCGGATCTTCGCCACCGCCACCAACGGCACCGTCACCTGCAAGCGAATGATCGCTCTCGCCGAGGACGATGAGGAAATGAATCAAAGGCTGGAACTCTACCGTTACCGGGTGCCCGAAGAGTTGTATCAGGTCAGTCAGGATCCCGACTGCCTGGAGAATCTGATTAATTACGCCAGTAAGGAAAAGGAAAGAATCCGCCTGGAGGCCTTGCTTGAAGAATGGATGGTCCGGACGAAGGATCCGATTCTGGAAACTTTCCGTAACCGCGATGACCCTGAGTTGGTGGAGGCATACGTCCAGAAACTCGAAGCGGAGGCCAATGCCAGGAGAATTGCCAATAAGCCGAAGTCCCCAAAGAAAGCACAACCGAAAAAGAAACTCTGATTTTCACTCAACCTGTCTTGATATGCGAACCTTCATTCTCATTCTCAGTTCGGTTCTTGCCTTGATGCACTTTGCCTTGGGCGACGATCCTGCCAAACATCTCTTTATTCTCTCGGGTCAGTCCAATATGCAGGGGCACCGACCGGAGGAAGCCTTCACGCCCACCGTTGAAAAAGCCTTTGGCAAGAGCCGGGTGATCGTGGTTCAGGATGCCCTGGGAGGGCAACCGATCCATCGGTGGTGGAAGCAATGGAAGGATCCGGCCGGGGAAAGACCCGAGCAAATGGGCGATCTGTATGAACGGTTGATGAACAAAGTGAAACTCTCGATCCAAGGCCAGAAACTGGCCAGCGTAAGTTTTGTTTGGATGCAGGGCGAGCGGGATGCCCGGATGGGGTGGGGAAAGCTCTACGAAAAAGCCCTTCTGGGTCTGCACACTCAAGTGGCAAAAGGATTACCCTGGGATGCGACGAAAATGAATTTCGTGATCGGTCGGCTCAGCGACTTCGATATGGGGAACAAGACCTATCCTCACTGGACCATGGTTCGGAAGGTTCAGGTAAGAGTGGCGGATTCAAGTGACCGCTTTGCCTGGGTGGATACCGATGACCTGAATGACGGAAAGAACCGAAGGGGGAAGGAGATCAAGGATGACCTTCATTATTCCGCCAAGGGGTACGTCACCCTCGGTCAGCGCTTTGCCGAGGCGTGCATCGAGAAGATTCGGAGTTCGGAACCATGAAGCGTTTCGCAATCCTGTTTCTCTTCGTTCTGCCCTTGGTTTCGTCCGCCAAGGTCCGCTTGCCCGCAATCTTTTCCGACCATCTCGTGCTTCAGCAAAACTACGGCAACCCAATCTGGGGGTGGGCCCAGCCCGGAGAGAAGGTGACCGTCTCCGCAAGCTGGGGAGAGGAACACTCCCTGACCACCGGGGAAAACGGCAAATGGATGGCGGTGGTCTACGCCCCCGCCGCCAGTCTGGGCCACAAACTGACCATCCGGGGAAGCAACCGCATCGTTTTGCGAAACGTCGCGGTTGGTGAAGTCTGGCTTTGCGCGGGGCAATCCAATATGGGTTGGTCGGTGGGCAACTCCTTTGAGGCCGAGGGGGAGGCCGAGGTCGATCTTCCCGGTTTTCGGATTTACCGTTCTGCTCGCGAACATTGGCATGAACCTCTCGAGGAAAACCGGGACCGCCTGGCCCGTTGGAAACCCTGTGATCCGCAATCCGCCGCCGAGACTTCCGCAGTCTCCTACTATTTTGGAAAGAAGCTCCATCAGGAACTGAAAGTCCCCGTGGGCATCATTCAACGAGCCTTCGCGGGTACGCCGATTGAAGGATGGATGCCTTGGGAAATCCAAAGTTCCGATCCCCGGACCATGGCGTTCAAGAAACAACTCGACGAAGGATCCGAGCGGCTGATTGCCCGGGGGCAAACCAAGCAAAAGGCGATCGAAGCCCACCAACTGGAACTGGCCGAGTACAATGCCAAGATCGATCGCGGAGAGACCATGAAGAATGCGTTCCGTCCCTTGAGCCCACCCATCATCACCAAACCCTCCAATTTGGGGCATCAGTACCCCGGCCATATTTACAACGCCATGATTGCGCCGATCCGTCCCTATGCGATTCGGGGCATGATCTGGTACCAGGGAGAAAGAAATGCCAAGAATGCCCCTCAGGCAGAGCATTATCACAACCAGCTGCAAGCCATGATCGGATATTACCGCAATTCCTGGCATTCGAGGTCCATGGGGGCGGTCGGCGACGGATTTCCGGTCTATTTCACCCAGCTGCCCAGTTGGGGTCCTCCCCAGCAAAAACCGGTCGAAGGGGTGGAAGCCTCGTGGGCAGTCAGTCGGGAGAGCATGAAACGGGTGACCGAAAAGCTGTATGGAGTCGGTATGGCGGTGACCATCGACACGGGGGATGCATACGAGTTGCACCCCAAGAACAAGAAACCCATCGGTTTGCGTCACGCCTATTTGGCTCTGGGCAAGACATATGGGTTCCCCGGCGTTCATCAGGGGCCGGTTTTACAAAGCCACCAAGTAAGTGGTCCAACCCTCGTTCTGCAATTCGGTTCGACCGGTTCGGGACTGATGCCGGCCCGCAAGGGTAAGCTGGATGCCTTTGCTCTGGCAGGGGAGGATCAGGTGTGGCATTGGGCGGAGGCGACCATCGTGGATCAAGGGGTGGAGCTTTCTTCTCCCAAAGTCAAAAAACCGGTGGCTGCCCGTTACGCCTGGGCGATGAATCCGTCCCAAAGAAACCTGCTTTACAATAAGGAGGGTTTTCCCGCTTCTCCATTCCGTACCGATGACTGGCCTCTTTATGATCCGAAAGCCGAACCGGTGGAGGTCCATAAGCCTCAAAAGCCCAAGGGTTACGAGGCCAAGGACTGGGCCCGCCCCGCCATGGGGCTTTAACAAGTTTCCCATATGAAAAAGAGTCTGCTTCTTTTCCTTTTGCCCGGTCTTCTCTGGGCAAGGCAAAAGCCCAACGTCATCATCATTCAAACCGATGAACATAACCTGCGCACCCTGGGATGCTACCGCGAGCTGATGAGTGAGGACCAGGCTTACGTCTGGGGTAAGGGAAACAAAGTGGAGACTCCGCACATCGATTCGCTGGCCAGGGACGGTTTGATATGCACAAACTATTTTGCTTCCTCTCCGGTCTGCACGCCTTCCCGGGCCTCGTGGGTTTCCGGTCTGTATCCTCAGGCCACGGGTTCTCCAAGCAATAACCTGCCTCTGGATGATTCCATCGTCACCTTTGCCGAGGTGCTGCGTAAGCGGGGGTACGCCACCTCCTATTTGGGAAAGTGGCATTTGGATGGGGACGCCAAGCCGGGATGGGCTCCAGCTCGGAAGTTCGGGTTTTCCGATAACCGGTTCATGTTCAACCGGGGGCATTGGAAGAAATTTGAGATGACCGAAGAGGGTCCGCGGGTTGCAACCAAGAAGAATGGAAAGCCGGTCTACGATTTGAGCGGTGCGGATGAAAGGAGTTTCGCCACCGATTGGTTGGTCGATCGTTCCCTGGAGATTCTCGAGCGGGATAAGAAAAAGCCCTTCTGCCTGATGCTTGCCTTGCCCGACCCTCACGGACCGAACACGGTGCGCGCTCCCTATGATACGATGTACGATCACCTGACTTTCCGGCAACCCGTGACTATGCGTAAGGTGCTGGCCGCCCTGCAGAACCGTCCGGGTTGGGTAAGCGGTGCCTCCAATGCAGTGAAAAAGCTGAGCCAAAGCACCTTGTCCAAGTATTTTGGAATGGTCCGTTGCATCGATGACAACCTCGGTAAGATCTTGGCTTTTTTGGAGGAAAATGAATTGACCGAAGACACTATCGTGATCTTCACCTCGGACCATGGCGATATGATGTGCGAACACTGCCGAATGAACAAGGGCTTACCCTACAAGACCTCGGTGGGTATTCCCTTTGTTTTGCGTTATCCGGCCAAGGTTCCCGCAGGCAAGGTGATTCACACCGCCTACACCACGGTCGACTTTTTTCCCACCCTGATGGGACTGATGGGTATTTCCGAAGGTTTGCCCACGATGCACGGATTGGATGCCTCGGCTGCCTACACCAACAAGAAAAGGGAAATCGCCAGAGACCGGATCGTGTACGTCCGGCAATCGGACGGAAACTGGGTGGCTGCCTTTGACCGCCGCTACAAACTGGTGATCTCGAGCCTCGACGTGCCCTGGCTCTATGACTTGGAAAAGGATCCCGACGAGTTGATCAATCACTATGGGCGGGAAGGCTACGACGAACCGTTCCGACGTTTGAAAAGAGAACTGCTCGCTCAGATGAAAACCTTCGAGGAACCGGCCCTGATGGAGAAAAAACTGCGCTTCGAATAGGGCGGGACGTTCTTTTTCTTGGATTTCCCGGGTGAAATCCTTCATGCTTATCGCTTATGGATAAAAAGGATATCGTGGAGGTTTTGGAACGCATCGGAACGATGATGGAAATTAAGGGAGAGAACCCTTTTAAGGTAAGGGCTTATTTTAGCGGAGCCCGTACCCTGCAGACCATGGAGGAAGACCTTGGCGAGGTCATTGAGGAGGGCAGGTTGGGCGATATCCAGGGGATTGGGAAGGCCCTGACCGAAAAGATCGAGACTTTGCATTCCACCGGAGAGCTGGAATTTTATGACAAACTGGTCGCCTCGGTCCCGTCGGGACTGATGGATCTTTTGGATATCCCGGGACTGGGAGGTAAGAAAATCAAGGTTCTGCACGAGGAGCTCGAGGTTGATTCCATCGAATCCCTGACCCGGGTTTGCCTCGATGGAAAAGTCGCTCAACTGAAGGGCTTTGGAGAAAAGACCCAGGAAAAGATTCTTTCCGGGATCAAGAACCGTGAGGCTTACGCCGCCCGACACCTTTGGTGGAAAGCCCGTGAAGTGGCCGACCGGATTCTTCCCGGGCTCGAAGATTTGACCCAGGTTGAGCGGGTCGAGGCTGCCGGAAGCCTCCGTCGAGGCATGGAGACTGTGGGGGATCTCGACTTCTTGGTGGCTTCCTCGGAGCCGGGCCCAATCATGGATTGGTTCACTTCCATGGAAGGAATCGCCGAGGTCACCGCTCATGGGGACACCAAGTCGAGCGTTCGGCTCGAAGGCGGTATGCAGGCGGATTTGCGGGTAGTCCCGAGCGAGCAGTTTTTCTTTGCCCTCCATCATTTCACCGGATCCAAGGATCATAACGTACGGATGCGTCAGAAAGCCCTGTCCATGGGCTTGAGCCTTAGTGAATGGGGCTTGCGTCCGGAGGGAGAAAAGGCTTCAGGCCGCAAGGCGGGTCCGATCGATGCCCAGTCCGAGGAGGATATCTTTCGGGCGCTTGGTCTGCAGTACGTGCCTCCAGCCTTGCGCGAGGGAATGGGTGAAGTCGAGGCTGCGGAACGCAACGAGCTTCCCGAGTTACTCGAACTTTCCGATCTCAAAGGTTGCTTTCATAACCACACCACCGCTTCCGATGGGCGTAACACCCTTGAGGAAATGGCCGGGGAAGCCGACCGAAGAGGATGGGAATACCTTGGAATTTCCGATCACTCCAAGGCCAGCTTTCAGGCCAATGGACTGGATGAGGAGCGCCTTGCCCGTCAGGTGGAGGCAATTCATGAACTGAACCAAAGCGGACGCTTTCGGGTGCATCTGTTTGCGGGGTGTGAGGTCGACGTTTTGTCAGGTGGTAAATTGGATTTTGAGGATGAGGTGCTGGATACCCTGGATTACGTGGTGGCATCGGTGCATGCCGGACTGACTCAGGATGAGGAGACCATGACCGCCCGGTTCATCAAGGCGATCGAGCATCCCAAGGTAACCATGGTCGGACACCTCAGCGGACGTTTGCTTCTGAGAAGGGAAGCGAGCAAGATGGACGTCAACCGAATCATCGATGCGGCGGTCACTCATGGAACGCTGCTTGAACTGAACGCCAACCCGATGCGTTTGGACCTGGATTGGCGGCATTGGAAAAGGGCGGCGGAAAAGGGCATGCTTTGCTGCATAAATCCGGATGCTCACGCCCTGCATCATTTTGACTACCAGTTGGCCGGGGTGAACACCGCCCGCAAGGGTTGGTTGACTGCGGATCAGGTGCTCAACGCCAAGTCACTGGCGGAAGTGAAGGATTTTCTCTCGCGGTGAATCGCCGAAACGGAATCTCGTGGTTCGCTTGCAACCTTCTTTGGGTCCTGCCCCTAGCCCTTCTTGGCAAACCTAATTTCGTGATCTTCCTGGCGGATGATCTGGGGTATGGGGACGTGGGTTACCAGGGCGGAGACGTCCCGACTCCGAACATTGATTCGATTGCCCAGGGTGGTGTGACTCTGACCGACGGGTACGTCACCTGCCCGGTGTGCGCTCCTTCCCGGGCCGGTCTCTTAACCGGACGGTACCAGCAAAGTTTCGGATTTTGGGACAACATCGGTCCTTTCCGAGTATCCAGGGAGGTCGAACCGGGTATTCCTCTGGAGGTTCCGATCCTCTCCGAACGACTCAAGCCACTCGGATATGCCTGTGGGTTATTCGGAAAAACCCACGAGGGAGATGCCGAGGAGATGATGCCCTTCAACCGTTGGGATGAATTTTACGGATTCAATAACGGCGCCTCCAATTATCTGGCGGACATGAACCGCCCCCACAACCCGATTTTTCATAACCGGCGGATTATCAGCCAAAGGTACTCATCCCGTGGAATCAAGGATTCGGAAGTCAGTCGCAAAGGAGTTTTGCTCCGGGACCGCGAGAATTACCTGACCCAGGTTTTGGCGGAACGGGCGGTTTCCTTTATCGAAAGAAACCAAGGGAAACCCTTCCTCTGTTACCTTCCCTTCAATGCCATTCACGGACCCTTTCAGGCTCCCGAGCATTTGTATGAAAAATATGCCGCTGAGAAAGACCACAAGAGACGGCTGAACATGGCAATGCTGGATTCCCTGGATCAGGCGGTCGGGGTGGTTCTGGATGCCTTGAAGCGTATGGGATTGGAGCAAGACACCCTGGTTGTCTTCCTGAGCGACAACGGTGGGCATGAGGCCTCCCCCAATCTTCCTTTGCGCGGAAAAAAGGCAACCTACTGGGAAGGCGGATTACGGGTTCCGTTCTGCATGAAATGGCCCAGGCGCCTTTCTGCCGGTCAAACCTACCGGGAACCGGTGATTTCACTCGATCTCCTGCCTACTTTGGTGGAGGCCGCGGGTGGGCATACCGATCCTACCTGGAAATTGGATGGTGTGAATTTACTTCCTTACTTACTGGGTGAGCGAGGCGACCCCCCGCACCGCGAACTGTTATGGACATGGGGAGCTCGCAAGGCCATTCGAATGGGCCGATACAAGGCGCTCTCCCAAAACCAGGGCCGGACCTGGGAACTCTATGATTTGCAAAAAGACCTGTCCGAAGAAAAGGACTTGTCCAAGCAACAGGGTGAACGGTTGCACAGGATGATCAAGCGGTTCGACGCATGGGAAAAGAATCTGATGCCCCAGCAGTGGGGATGGAACAAGGCTCTGGGCTACGAAGACCCTGATTTCGGGCAACCCAGACCTTACCACGTACCAGGATATTTTGAGAAAGCCGACAAGTGAGGGGGATTGGTTTGCTTCCCTGAGCAAATGCTCCTAAATCCTTCGCGTGGCTTTGATCAGTTATCGTAACCTTTCCGTCTCCTTTGGCGGTCCTCTCCTGCTTGATGACGTGGGCATCATCATCGACAAAAAGGAGCGCATCTGCCTGCTTGGGCGAAACGGGGAGGGGAAGTCCACTCTGCTGCGCATCCTGTCCGGACAGGTGAAACCCGACAGGGGGGAGAGCGAACGCATCCCCGGCTTCCGGGTGGCCAAGCTCGATCAGGAAATTCCCAGTGGGATCGAAGGCGCGGTCTTTGACTTGGTGGCCCGCGGACTCGGTGCGGAGGCGGATCTCTTGCGGGCATACAACCAAGCCACGCAGAACCTTTCCGAGGATCCCGAGAGCTCGGCGCTCAGCGAGCAAGTGGACCGTTTGCAAGCCGAGCTTGACCGAACCGACGGGTGGAGCCTTGATCACCGGGTGGCCTCAGTGATCGACCGGGTCGGTTTGAAGCCAGATGATCCCTTCGACACCTTGTCCGGGGGCAACAAGAGCCGGGCGATGCTGGCCCGGGCCCTGGTGGGGGAGCCCCACTTGTTGATCCTTGACGAACCCACCAACCACTTGGATTTTGCCGGGATTCGCTGGCTTGAGGAATTCTTGGCGAAAGGGGAATTTGCGACCCTGTTCGTTTCCCATGACCGGGCCTTTCTCCGCTCCCTTTCCACCCGCATACTCGAACTGGATCGTGGGAAGCTCACTTCATGGGACTGTGGATATGAGAAATTTCTGATCCGCAAGGCGGAGATTTTAGCGGCCGAGGAAAAGAACAATGCGGTGTTTGACAAGAAACTCGCCGAGGAGGAGGTGTGGATCCGTAAGGGGATTCAGGCCCGCAGAACCCGCAACGAGGGACGGGTCCGGGCACTTTTTGAACTGCGGAGGGAACGATCGGAGCGGCGGGAACAGCAGGGGACGGTCAACCTCTCGGCCAACCAGGCTCAGGCTTCGGGCCGGAAAGTGATTACCGTCAAAAAAATGGATTACTCCTGGGGCGAACAGGCCATTGTCCGGGATTTCAATGCCACCATCTGGCGGGGAGACAAGATCGGAGTGGTTGGTTTGAACGGGTCGGGCAAGTCGACCCTACTGCAGTTGCTGCTCAAGCAATTGCAACCCGATTCGGGGACGGTGGATCACGGCACCCGTCTGGAGGTTGCCTACTTCGACCAGTTGAAGGCTCAGGTTCGGGAAGATCTGTCGGTTGCTGAGAATGTTGCTCCAAACGGGGATACCGTGGAATTCAATGGGAATAAGAAGCATATTCTTTCCTATCTCCGGGATTTTCTTTTTCTGCCGGAAACTGCCCGGGCACCCGCCAAGATGCTTTCCGGAGGGGAACGGGCGAGGTTACTTCTGGCCAAGCTCTTCCTTCAACCGGCCAATCTCCTGGTTCTGGACGAGCCCACCAATGATTTGGACGTCGAGACCATCGAGCTTTTGGAGGAGCGACTGCTTTCCTTCGAGGGCACCCTTTTGCTGGTCAGTCACGACCGTGATTTTCTTGATAACGTGGTCACCGCAACTTTGGCGCTGGACGGCAAGGGTGGGGTCTTGGAATACGCCGGGGGATGCGCCGACTGGCTGGATCAAATGAGCCGGCCGAGGGCAAAATCGAAAACCATCACCGAGCAAAAGCCAAAGCCGGGTACGGAAGCTCCCAAAAAAAGAAAACTTCTGAATAAGGAGAGAGAAGCCCTCGCAACCTTGCCCGGGAAAATTGAGGAGATGGAAGCGGAACGCGACCGGATCACCGCCTTGATGCAGGAAACTGATTATTATCGAAATTCGCAGAATGATCCCGCGGGCGATCAG
>TARA_B100000963_G_scaffold341998_1_pt1 | contig 10679 bp, 2 predicted proteins | sample TARA_B100000963 | Tara Oceans TARA_B100000963 (sample SAMEA2622097) | marine metagenome | biome: marine biome (ENVO:00000447); feature: surface water layer (ENVO:00002042); material: "saline water (ENVO:00002010), including plankton (ENVO:xxxxxxxx)" | depth 5 m | reverse complement strand
ATTGGTGCCCTCATAATATTCAGGAAATATTGGAATTTTAAATTGCAACCAGCGAGAACTCGTTGTACTACCATTCGCTAGTTGAACATTTGTATTTTCTCTAACATCTGAGATAAAGGGGTTATTTTGTTTTGTGTTATATCTTCTTATCGGAATTCTGTATTCAAAATAACTATTAATCCTATTCATAGTATTGTCATTATTGACATCCTCTACATCAGGTAAATTAGTAGAACCTCTTTGATTAGATGTTGTTTGAGTTGGTGAGTTTCCTTGGGTTCCATTGTAATTTTTATATCTATTTAATATTGAACCGTTCCTTTGAAGATAATACTCATAATTATCTCCAGCCGGGTCATCAGAATTTCCATTTGAATAATTACTTAACTCCTCATCATCATTTAATCCGTCATATCCTAAATCTTGCTTTTGACGCTGAGACTCGATATTATTAAATGCATAAATGATTGACTGGGTGGAAGGGGTATTACCCCATACTGATGATTGAAAGGTATCGGATTCATCTACAGGCAAACCGTTTTCATACTGTTTTTTTCCATCTGGCAGAATATCCTCAGAAATATTTCCCAAATGAAATACTATTTCACCTGATTCATTTTCAGATAAATTCTCTGAAAAATTATCTAAAATCCAAAATTGGATATACTCAACATTGGATTTTTGAAAGTTTGTAGTATTTATTTTTCTAAAAATTCCAGCCCAATTTTCATTTATATTTTGATTGAAATCTTCGAAAATATTATTGTTATATGGACCTTTTTCACTCGGATAATAGGTCAAGTCTAGGGTTGTTTGTACTCTTGATTCTCCCTGATACAAGTCTACTTGAGGAAATATTTCATCTATATAAATTCGCCGTGATGAGTTTTTTGAGATTTCATTATTATCAATATCGTTAGGTTTCCTGGATCCATAAAAAATTGGGTCTATTGTATACCAAGATAATTTAGCGCGATTAAACCCTGACCTAATATCATTATTTCCAAAATTATAACCCTTAAAGCCAACAGGAACACTAGAAAGCTTCCAGGACAAAAAATCTCTCAAGTCTAATTTATTTTGAGTGCCCTCAAAATCATCTAAGTAAACACTGGATGAGCCATCATATCCAGAACTTCTAGGTTTAGAGGATTTCAAATATGCAAATTCAGATCTTACAGAGATATTTGATGGAACATCTGTATTGATGTTAGGTAGTTTATTAATCAAATTAGTCAGTATTGGAATTTCAGAGAAATAATTGAAATTTAACCCAAATGCAGTATTATTGACTGGTTCAAATCCATAATTTGATTTTCTAGTTATAGATTTTTCACTCAAATTAATTAATGATCCGCCAAACTTTAATTTTTCACTGGCGATATGTTCAAAATTAATACCTGTAAACCTTCTCTTTTGCTGTGAAAAGAAGGAATTGCTCTCTGTTGAAATTTCAATAGGTATGTTAGAGTTTTTTAAAGATTCATTCAAAATCTGAACATCACCTGTTTGGTAATTAACCAAATAATCAACTCCTTCTTGTAAAACACGTCCTCCAGCAGTTACAACAACAGAGCCATTTGGCATATTATATTCACCAGTTGAAATGGATTGACTATCATCATTCGCTTTGTATTTTCCTCTGATGTTAAATTTATTTTTTTCAACATATTTTTCAGCACTTGTCTTTCCAAAGGAATATAATTCATTATATACATATTTTAGTTGATTCTCATTGTAACTTGAAACATCATTATAATTTTCGTTTGGACTATTTCTGAGCTTTTCAAAAATAAACTCACCAAATGGTTCAGAATTTGGAAAAATTAATAAACCATTACTACGGCTAACAGTTACTCCATCAACAACATCAAAAAAACCATCACCTCCTTCACTTAAGTTTCCATTAGAATCTAATTTATCTAAATCAAATACATTTAATAATCTAACCTTATCAAGATTTTCAGGCCACGACGATGCATCAAAGGGTTGCAAATAGTTTAATGGGGATGGGTTAGAATAAAAAATATCAAGTTTGAAGTCTGATGAGCTAAATTCATACGTACCGAGGTTATAGATGTTTTTCATCATTAGTTTCCAAACAGGTTGTTGTACATTAGTAATTGTACTTTTTAACATTTTAAGAATTAAATTATTTGTACTTATAATTTGACTATCATTTGTGGTTGAAAAATCACCCTCATTTGAAAATTCACCCACTTGAAAAACATTACCATTTATTGTGTATTGGAAAGCAACCGCAACCACTTCATCATTTTCAAGTGGTTGATTTAATGAAATATATCCAAGTCTATCATTAAACTGATACTCAGAGTTATCTAATTTTCTTGCATTTTCCAAAACCTCATAGTCTGTGCCTTCTTTTATTAAATTACCATAATTAGAAAAACCACTTGTGATTGTTGAAATATTTCTTATTTGATTATTTAAAAAGTTTTGACCGATATTTTTTGGATCAAACTTATTTAATGAATTATCAGGGTTTTGATTAATATTCCCAATAAAAAAATCATTTGCAAAATCATCAACTGATGTAAACTCTGGAAAATTTTCTCCCAAATCTTGAAATGCAACTAAATTTCTAACATCATCCGTTTCTGAACTTCTGTTTGTGATCCAAACTTCAATTCTAGTTATATTGACTGGGGAATTTATGTATGGATAATTCCTAAGAAAATTATCATAGTTTAATTTGAAATAATGTGATAGAAAAAAATGTTTATTGCTTTCATAATCCAAAGGAAAAAAGGAAAACTCATTAATATAACCTCCTGATGAAGTATTCAAAGTGTTTGACTGAGATCTCTGCTCAGCAATTACAGCATCTATTGTTGTTTTACCTAATTTAAGTTGAGTTTTAAACCCAAAAAGACTTTGAGCACCATTTATTAATGATCCACTTAATGGCATACTTATATTACCAAGTTCCACTTTTTGAATGATATCATCTTCATTAGGTGTATAATCTAATTTCAAAAGATTTTGAAAATCGAAATTTGATTGTGAGTCATAATTTGAATTTATTTTAAATTTTGTACCAATTGTTCCATTTAGACTGAGTGATATAGCCTGATTAAAATCAAGACTTATATTGCTTTGATTTCTGATTGGTATTGAGGGATTGTCTCTTTTTGTAAATCTTGCTCCAATATCTATTGCTACTGAGCCTTGAGGATTAAGTTCAATCTCATTGCCACCAAAAAGTGTTTCAAAAAAACTTGAGTTTAAGTATAGATTCGGTACTAAATTTTTTCTTTCATCCTCCCTTTCTGGGTCTTCCAATATACTGATTTGATCTTCAAAGTAATTTTTTATGATAAGTGACCTGTACAACTCTCTAAATTCAACTTGACTCAAAATGAGGGGAGTTTTTATGTTTATGTCACCAATTTTTGGTTGGTAAATGTAAGAGTCAGACTGAGAATCATATCTATAATTATAAATAAAATCAGGGAGTTTCTTTAACTTAAAATCTCCCATATATATTGTATTGTTTAATGTATCGAGGGTAACTGTGATTTGTCCCTTTGATAAATTTGAAAAAAATAACAGAGCAAATAATAATAAAAATATTCTATTTCTATTTGAAAAAAAATCATTCAATATTTTATAATTTGTTTAAAGCCTCTTTAATTAAACTTTCAACATCTATACCGGGATTTTCATTAAAAATCTGGTTGACAACTTTATTGGTCTGTTTATTAGAGTAACCTAAAACTTCCAAAGCTGATATCGCCTCGGTTACTGAACTAATTGGCGCAAAATCAATGCTATCATCATTTGGGTTTAAGTTCAACTTATCTTTTAATTCTAATATTAATCGTTGAGCAGTTTTTAATCCAATGCCCTTGATAGACTGAATAACACTTACATCACCTCTACTAATTGCAGAAATTATCTCAAGTGGACTTAAAGATGATAACATTGTTCTTGCTGTACTTGCTCCAACTCCCGAGACAGATATTAACTTTATAAAAAGAAACCTCTCGGATTTTTCGTAGAAACCATAAAGTGAGTGAGAATCCTCTTTGATAATTTGATGTGTAAATAACTTAATATTATCTTCAGAACCCAATTTAGAGAACGTATTCAGTGAAATGTTTATAGAATAACCTACCCCATTTGTTTCAATAACAACTTCTGTAGGAGATTTTTCAATTAATAACCCTCTTATGTGTGTAATCATTTTAATTATCTCTTGATTGCGAATCAACAACTGCAATTGCTGACATATTAATTATTTCGTCAACACTTGCCTTCAACTGTAAAATGTGAACCGGTTTATCCATTCCCATCATAATTGGTCCAATTGATAGTGCTCCATCAATTTCTTTTATTACTTTATAGGTAATATTTGCAGAGTCTAAATTAGGAAAAACTAAAACATTTACTTTTTGACCAGCAAGTTTTGAAAAATCAAATTTATTTTTTAGCATATCTCTGTTAAGAGCAAAATCAGATTGAACTGGACCATCGACAACTATATTTGGAAAACTTCTTTTAATAAATTTGACGGCAGAAGCAACTTTGTTTGCCATTGGGTGATTACTTGAACCAAAATTTGAATAAGAAAGCATTGCAACAACAGGTTGAAATCCAAACATTTTTGCAGTTTCTGCTGTCATGTTAGCTATATATCCAAGTTCATTATACTTGGGATTGATGTTTATTGACGTATCTGCTAAAAAAATAGGACCTTTACTGGTAATCATTAAATTAGTGGCTGCTACTTTACGGACGCCTTTTCCTTTTCCAATCACCTTTAGAATTGGCTTCACTACTTCTGGATAACTTCTTGAATACCCTGAAATTAATGCATCAGCCTCACCCAACTTAACCATCATTGATGCAAAATAATCTCTCCTTCTCATGAGCTGCTCGGATTGACTCAATGTTAAACCTTTATCCTTTCTCTTCTTATAAAATATTTTTGCATACTTTTTTATTATGGGTTTAGATTTTTTAATACTTAAATCAATAATTTTTAATTCTTTTGAAAATTCAAGTTCTAGTTCTGATATTATTTTTGTTATCCTCTCTTTTCTACCTATTAAAATTGGAATTCCTATCCCTTCTTCATATACTGTTTGGGCTGCCTTCAGAACATCTAATCTGTCAGCCTCTACATAAACAATTTTTTTTGGATCTTGTTTTGCCTTAGCAATTAATAACCTTGTAATCCTATTACTATTACCTAATCTCAATTCCAAATCTTTTCTGTACTTGTCCCAATTTTCAATATTTAATTTAGCAACACCAGAATCAATTGCTGCTTTCGCCACTCTTGGCGGCACAGTCGAAATTAACCTTGGATCAAAAGGTTTTGGAATTATATAATCTCTTCCAAACATTAATTTTTTCTCTTTATAAACTATGTTTACAATTTCTGGAACAGGCTCTTTTGCAAGTTCTGCAAGTGCATAAACAGCCGCCATTTTCATTTCTTCATTTATTTTTGATGCCCTAACATCAAGAGCTCCCCTGAAAATAAATGGAAAACCTAAAACATTATTAACTTGGTTTGGGTGGTCACTTCTGCCCGTAGCAATGATAATATCATCTCTGGTTCTCTTGGCTAATTTGTAACTAATCTCAGGGTCAGGGTTGGCCATTGCAAAAACAATAGGGTTTTTTGCCATTGACAAAAGCATTTCTTTTGTCATCATATTTGCCATCGACAGACCAATAAAAACATCACAGCCATCAATTGCATCAGATAAAGTTTTAACTGATGTATTGGAAGAAATGAATTTTTGTTTTTCTGCTGTAAGATTGGTCCTTTCAATATTTATTGGACCTTTACTGTCAAACATAATTATGTTTTCTTTTTTTAAACCAAGGGATAGGTATATTTTAGCACACGAAATAGCTGCGGCTCCTGCACCACAGATTACCATTTTTACTTCTTCAATCTTTTTTTCAGCAAGTTCAAGAGCATTAATTAAAGCAGCACCTGAGATAATTGCTGTTCCGTGTTGATCATCGTGCATTACAGGAATATCAAGTTCACTAACTAGTTTTTTTTCGATATCAAAAGCCTCAGGAGCCTTAATATCTTCCAAATTAATTCCTCCAAATGTTGGGGCTATATTTTTTACAGTTTCTACAAAATCATCAATATTTTTTGCATCAATTTCAATGTCAAATACATCAATGTCAGCAAAAATCTTAAATAAAAGACCTTTTCCTTCCATAACAGGTTTTGAAGCTAAAGGACCAATATCTCCTAGACCCAGAACCGCAGTACCATTCGAAATGACGGCAACTAAGTTTGACTTTGAGGTATATTTATAGACGTTTTCGGAATCTTCATGTATTTCAAGACACGGGTAAGCCACACCCGGCGAATAAGCAAGAGATAAATCACTTTGTTGTGAATAATTTTTAGATGGAATTACTTTAATTTTGCCAGGGCTTGGTTTTGAATGATATAACAGAGCTCTAATTCTATCTCTATCGTTTTTCACAATGAATAAATTTTGTTAAGCTTACGACTATTCAATATTAAAGGTTATAATTGCAATAACCAAATGAAATGATATTATGTTTTGGCTCATTTTTTGAAATGCACTACAATGTTGTGGGTTTAATTATATTTTAAAACCTAAAGAAAAGAACCTAGAAGAATTAAATTATATTTACAATCCTTTTTGAAAAAAATTTTTAAAATATTAACCTTATTTTTTGCTTTTCTAGTTACAAATACCTTATTCTCACAACTAAGTAAAATTCACTACATACCACCACTTACCCACGAAAGAAGCGGAAATAACTTTGATACGAATGCACCAGAAGACCAGTGGTTCTACATATCAACACCAAGTGTTAATGATGTTCCTTTTACAATCAAAAGAGCTAACGGAGATATTATGTACTCAGCAGTAGTTTCAAATTCAAACCCATGGATAGATAGAGCAGCACCAAACGGGGTTGAATATGGATATTTGTTTATTAGAAGAGAGGAAACAGAAAGTACAGGAAATCTTGCAGGTTTTATTATCGAAGCTGAGAGTGATATATATGTCTCAGTAAGATTTAACTCTAATGCAACAGGTGGTGGGAACCAGTATCATGCAGGTGCTTTGGTGAGTAAAGGAGATTCTGGTTTTGGAACACGATTTAGAGCAGGTGCTCTCCAAAACCAAACTGGAGCTCACATGAACTTTGCCTCAATAATGTCTACTGAAAATAATACTAAAGTTCGTATTTCAATTCCTCAAGATGTTGAACTACTAAGCGGAGCAACAGGCACTTTTGAGATAAATTTAGATTATGGTCAGACTTATGTTGTTGCAGCTGAACAAAATAATACTTTGAACTCGAGGGAGGGTATTATTGGTACGCTTATCGAATCTGATAAACCAATAGTTGTAAATAGTGGTTCAGGAACTGGATCATTTACTGCTGACGAGGGCGGTCAAGATTATGGTATCGATCAGATTGTCGGTAGTGAACTCGTTGGAAATGAATACATATTCATACGAGGGGAGGGAGATGATGGTTGGGAAAATGTACTTTTAATTGCAGATCAAGACAACACAAGAATTAATGTAAATGGTTTACCCTTACTTGATGAAAATAATGCTCAAGTAGTTTTAGATAATGGTGAGTTTGTAATTATTGAGGGAGACAAGTATCACCCTGACCGCGGAAATATGTATGTAAACAGCTCTAACCCTGAAGATAAAATATTTGCATTTCAAGGCCTCGGTGCTGTGTGGACAGGACAAAATAATCAAAATAGAGCTGCAAGACAAGGTATGTTTTTTGTCCCTCCCCTCAGTTGTGCCAATGTTGGAGATGTTGATAATATTGCCCAAATAAACTTCGTTGGTAAAGAATTTGAAGACGGTGGTGCTGTGACTTTTGTCGCTAAAAAAGATTCAGCAGTAACAATCAATGGAGATCCAATTAATCAGTTTCAAACAGAAGGTCCCTACATAGTTGATGGTAATCCAAATTACGAAACTTATTTGGTTAAAAACTTAGAAGGAAATATCACGGTAAGAGGTGACGACGAATTGTATGTAGCTTATTACAATACCAACTACTCTGCTACAACAGGTGGATTTTACTCCGGATTTGCAAGACCACCAACTTTTGATTTAAATATAGAATTTGAATCACTGGGATCCTGTATAAAAAACGACGGCTCTTCCAATGTAACTATTACAGCAACAAACTTTTCAAATTTTGACAGTATCGTTTGGCAAAAATTAAATGAAATTACTGGAGAGTTTGAATCTACTAACTTCACAACTGCAGAATTTACACCCAATCAACCTGGCGTATACCGTTTAAAAGGCGTGCTTGAATGTACCAATATTGACTATGTTTCTGATGAAATCCCAATTAGTATATGCCCTGATGATTTTGATAATGATGGAATAATAGACAATATTGATTTGGATATTGATAATGATGGTATATCAAATTCATACGAATCACTAGGTGATGGTAAAATATCTTTTGATGATCCGCTCAACCCTGAAATCACACTTCTTGATGGAACCATAGTCCCAGGTGTAATCACAGGAACCATTGTTTCTACCAGAAGTGATCACGCAATATCAAATGGAGTTGTGGAAAGTTCTTTTGAGTCACAAGTAGAAGCTGGTGTTGATCAAAGTTTAACATATACACTTGAGTTTAATGAAAAACTTAATATTCTATTTACTGACTCAAATATTGATGTTGCCCAAATTGACGGGGAAAGTTTTGTTTTAAAAAGTTTACCCTCAACAACAAATATTACATTACTTGATCCTGATGACAACTTACTGGTCGATACTGACTTTGATGGTATATATGAGGATGAAACACTTGAATATACATCCAATGAAATCAGGTTTAAATTTAAAACTAGGACTAATCTAACTTATAAGTTTTACTCATACCAAATTGATGGATTAAGCCTCACTCATAACTATTCAAATGTAAACGCAACTAGTGAAAGTGTGTACGTTCCCGTTGTAACTATAAAAGATTATAATTTGAATACAGACTCAAGCGATGAACTTGATATGTATGACTATGATAGTGATAACGATGGATGTTTTGATGTTATTGAAGCGGGATATATTGATGCAGATGGGGATGGAATTTTTGGAGAGGGTATCCCTACGATTGACAATGGTGGTGTAAACTCTAGGGGTCAAATAGTGTTCCCTGATTATGATCCATCAACTGAACCAGCAAAAGATAATGCAGATGTCTATTATTTTCAAAAAGTTGGTGAACCACCCGTAATATCAACTCAACCTCAATCTGCGATTGCTTGTGAGGTTGGGGCCACGGTAGAATTTACAGTTGGTGTAACAACAAACGACAATACAATCTATTCATGGTTTTACACAACATCATCGGATCCCAATAACTGGATAAAAATTGAAGATAATGCTCAATACACAGGTTCAAACACAGACACTCTAACTATTAATGATGTTCAAGTTGATATGGATGGAAATAAGTATCGTGTAGAAGTCAGCACAGATGAATATGCCTGTATTCAAGTTTCAAATGATGATACAACATTGATTGTTGAAGAGTCACTTCCATCATCTAACCAAATTGATGATGTAATTATATGTGATGATAATTCAGTTGGCAATGATACTGATGGTTTTATTGGGGTATTTAATTTTGATAACTTAATAAGTGAAATCTTAGGTCAAGACCAAAGTCAAGAAGATTTTACAGTTACATTTCATGTATCACAAGATGATGCTGACAATATAACAAATAATGGAATTATTTTTCCATTTACTAATACAGTTGCATTTAGCCAACCTATTCATGTTAGAGTTTTGAGCAACAAGACAGACTGCTTCAACTCAGACATGATATTTAATGCAGTTGTTGCACCTCTCCCTGTTCTAATTAATCCAAATATTGTTGTTGAACAATGTGATGATGACGATAACAACGATGGAAGAACTTTGTTTAATTTAACAGAATTTGAAGATGATATTTCAGAGAATTACGAAGATGAAACCTTTGAATATTACACAGATTCAAGCTTTTCCACTGATTCATTAATTGAAAATCCAAACTCCTATGAAAATGAAACTTTATTTAACCAGATCATATATGTGAAAATATTGACTGAAAATAATTGTTTTAGAACAGCTCAAATTGAATTAAAGATTGGGGCAAGTGCTATCGATGAAAACTTTTTACTAAAATTTAGTAGTTGTGAAACATCACCGAGTAATGAACAGGATGGTATAGAAACTTGGGATTCATCAATTTTTAATGAGATTACTACACAACTTGTAGCATCTGATTCTAAGTTTTCAGGACAAAATATTACAATACTTTATTTTAATAACAAAGAAGATGCTTTAACAAAAAATAACCAGATAAATACGAATATTTCTTATACAAATATCACACCTTTTTTACAAGATATTTGGGTTTCAGTTGAGATTAATGAATTAAATACAATTTCGTGTTTGGGATTAAAAAAAATAGCTGAGTTGTATGTAGAGCCCAGACCTATCGCCCACCCTGTATCAATTGAGAGACAATGTGATGGGGCTCAGGGTGATGACTCTCAGGATGGATTGTATACTTTTGATACATCATCTGTTATTGAACAATTACTCACTAATCCTGCAACTGGTGTCAAGCAAGATGAATCTGTTCTAACAATAAAA
>TARA_B100000963_G_scaffold357678_1_pt1 | contig 10680 bp, 16 predicted proteins | sample TARA_B100000963 | Tara Oceans TARA_B100000963 (sample SAMEA2622097) | marine metagenome | biome: marine biome (ENVO:00000447); feature: surface water layer (ENVO:00002042); material: "saline water (ENVO:00002010), including plankton (ENVO:xxxxxxxx)" | depth 5 m | reverse complement strand
GAAAGACTAATGATACTAGCAAATATTATGAATTTATGTGAGATAAACCCAAAACAAGTTTACAAGTGGTTTATGGAAATGTTTGTAGATTCGTCTGACTGGGTAATGATGCCGAATGTATACGGAATGGGTCTGTTTAGTGATGGAGGAATTTTTGCTACTAAACCATACATTTGTGGATCAAGTTACTTTCAAAAAATGATGCATTTTAAAAAGGGACCTTGGTGCGATGTGATGGACGGTTTATATTGGAAATTTATAGACAGACATAAAAAATTTTTCTTAAAAAATCCAAGACTTTCGATGATGGTAAGAATATCTGAAAAAATGAATAAAGAGAGAAAATCCAGAATATTTAAAGCTGCAAATGATTTTATAAAAAATAATACCAATGGTTAAAGTATTTTTTAACAATTCCTGTAATATTTGTAGAACTGAAATTAATCATTATAAAAAACACAGTGACAATAATATTGAATGGGTAGATGTTACAAACAATAAAGAAGCTCAAAAGATTACATCAAAGTCATATAAAGAACTTTTAAGAAGAATGCATGTTGTACAAGATGGCAAAATAATTGACGGGGCTGAGTCTTTTTTAATAATTTGGAAAAATGTTCCTAAATATCACTTTTTATATAAAATATTTAAGATCAAACCGTTATTTTTTTTATTAAATATTTTTTATGAGATTGCTGCTTACTTTCTCTTTAAAAAAAATAAACACCTGTTAAATAATGAAAAAAATTAACCTACCTAAAAAGACTTGCCCAGTTTGTAGTAAACCTTTCGCATGGAGAAAAAAATGGAGACTAAATTGGGAAAAGGTTAAATATTGCTCAAAGAAATGCTCAAAAATTAGTTCAGTTTAAAAGTTGATAATATTATTGGTATATTCGATTTAAAGTTAAAATAGCCTTTATTTGAAAATTTCCAACAGAATTCATCCTCTTTTCGCACAATATAATTAATATTTAAATTATTTTTTTTTACAAGCCTTTTTAAAAAGGAAAAATTTTCACCAATTGAGGGATATTTTACGTCGAAAGACTTATGGGTTTTAGTTACATTTGTTAAACCATTCCCATCTAATAATTCAACTTCATATTTAATTTTATTTAATTGTGATTTAATTAAGTTATTTTTAAAATCCATTACTTTTGTAGATAGTTTTATAGATCTGTTTTCATTATCTAATAGAACATAAAAAATTTTTTTATATTTTTTATCTTCAGGGAAATCTATAAGCATTTCATTTTCAAATATAACTAAGTGGTCATTTGAATCTCCATTTTTACTAATTTGAATAGGAGAAATTTTATACTCCCGTTTATCTATGATTGGCAACGCAGTCTCGTTTAACTTAACATTTTTATATTTGTTATTGGTAAATTTACTTATATTCCAAGACTGGGCCAAGTAATTTTTTCCCTTTGTTTGTATTCCTGCGACCCATCGCCAACTTAAAGTATTTGATGCTGCATCTCCATCATATAAATGTTTCATAAAAAACTCTGCCCCTTTTTGCCAGGGTAGTTTTAATGTAAATATCCAAATACTCGCAAACAGCATTCTAGTATGATTATGAAGATAGTTATATTTTTTTAGTTCTTTTACCCAATCATTAAAACATTGAATTTCTGTTTCACCATTCACAGCATTCAAATAGTTTTCATCCTCTTTAATTGTTTGAAGATCTTCAATAAAATCGCTCCAGACTTTGGGTCTTAATTCAAGCCATCCTTTCCAATAAACTCTCCAAAATATTTCTTGGATAAACTTGTCTACTTTTTGAAAAGGATATTTTTTTAAAACAAGTTTTGCAGTTTCGTATTCAGTAATTAATCTATGTGTTATATAAGGAGATAAGCAAGAAACATTGTTTCTATTAGTTACGCCAAAATCAAAATTTCTTTTTGTATTATAATTTGAAATATCATTTTCTATAAATTTATTAAGTTTATCTAAAACTTCTGATCTAGAGGAAACAAAATTCATTAATCTTCGTCATCCCTCCAATCATCAATATATAATTTCCAACATGCAAAAGTTACACATATTATCCCTACAGAAAAACCTAAAAGCACTCCATTTTCCTTGCCTAAGTAAATTGATCCATAATGAGCGCTTAAAATTGGTGGAACTACTAAAATTATTCCAACAATCAAATATCTATAAATGAAGGGAGGGCGTTTCAAATGGTATTTCCTTGATCTATTGGTTGAGAAACAGCGCTAGTAAACCAGCAACTTTCGCAATTAGTATCTTTTCCCCTTTGAACATGCCATTCATAATAAAAGAGTTGTTTGTTATCTGATAAAATTTCAACCCTGTAAACATATGTATTGGGGCTATTAGTGATCAATTTTATTTTGTGAGATGAGTGATTTATTAAATGTCTATATTGTTGTCCGTATATCATTATTCTAAATCTAGCAAAAGGTCCTGTCACTTTTTTATTGTCTGGATGGGCAAAAAGCCATGTTTGTCTAATACCAAAATCTTTTTCGTCATTATTTTTAAGAGCTTCCAATTGTATTTTTAAAACATCGTAAGGTTCTAATTTTTGATTTGGTTTTATTAATTCAGCCTTAAGCTGGCTAGAGAATAAAATAAGTATAGTAAAAATAAATAATTTTTTTAATTCCATATTTTATTTAAAACCTCTTCTCTTTGACAAGCTTTTTTATAAGCTAGATATCTTAAAAAATTTTTTTGATAGTAATCTTGGTGGTAATCTTCCGCAATGTAAAATTTATCAAATTTCCAAATTAATGTTACTATTTTAGAATCAAATTTTTTTTGAAGTTTTACTATTGAGTCTTGTATTATCTTAAATTGTTTATTGTTTTCAAAAAAAATGACAGATCTGTAACTTTTGCCCTTGTCACAAAACTGCCCGTATTGATCGAAAGGATCAATATTTTTCCAAAATATATTTAATAAATTTTCATATGTTACAACCTCAGGATCATAGGTAATTTCAATAGCTTCTACATGTCCAGTATTTTTGTAAATTACATCATGATAAGTCGGATTTTTTAAATTTCCCCCTGAGTATCCTGAAATAGATTTTATTACTCCATCCACTTTATCGAAAGACTCTTCCATACACCAAAAGCATCCACCAGCAAAATAGGCTTTGGAATAATTAATTTTTTTTCCTGTAGTTACTTTTAATTCTCCTGCATATAAATTGTTTGCGAAAATTATAAAAAAATGGCAAAAAAATATAACTAAAAATTTTTTAAACATTCTGTAATTCTAAGATAGATTTAATAGAATTAAAGGTGTATCTTGTCCTACATGGAAGAAATACGTGAAAATACCTGTGAAGAATGTAAAAATGAAGATGACAGTGTTAAGAGCAATTTAATAATGACTGGATATAAAATCTGCGATAGTTGTAAAATTTCAAAAACAATATTTCCTGTTTAGACTCCCTTAAAAAGGATAATTACCATAAATAAGAAAAATGCTTGAATTAGCCAAGAGATAACCACTACACCAAAAGCCTTTAACAAACTGTCGTAGTCAAGCGCAGATTTTACTGCTACCACCATACACGCTAACATCCAAAAAGCTGAACCAATGAATGTTACTGTCATTAGATCAGGTGTTACACCAAAAACTCGAATCAATCCAGGTGCGCTAGAAAAACCAATTGTTCTTAATAATTCCCCATGATTGCTTTTAGTATTAGAACTTCCAAATAATTTAACTCCAACAAAATAAATTATATATGCCCACACATACCAGCTTAGTAAGGATAAAATTGGCGCTAAAAGGAAATTTGTTGCTCCTAGTTGCATTGCGCCTACACCAGCAGCCAAGCTAGATAGAACGACTACGAAGCCAGCTTGAATAGTAGCTGATTTATCTTTTTCAACTTCTTCGTAAAGATCAATGTCAATTTTTATAGCTCTAAAAACTCTATTAATAAATATATTTATCATTTTCTTTTTCCATACGGTTTCAACAATTGTAATATTTTTTTATGTAATTTTCCATTTGACGTTGCTAAAATATTTCCACCCAAGTTAGCGGACTCACCTCTCCAATTAGTTATAATTGCTCCTGAATTTTTTATTATTGGAATAATCGGTAAAATATCAAATTTTTTCAGTTTTGTTTCAATAACAGCGTCAACCTTTCCTTGTGCCAGTAAACAGTAACTTAATGCATCGTATCTTCCCAGTCTTAAAGACCAATTTAAACTTTTATTCAATCCTTGCTGTTCTTTGAAATTTAAAAGGCCATTAAAATTACCGATAATTTTTGCTTTTTTAATATTTGAATTATTTGAGGACTTGCAAATATACTTTCTATGATCAAGAAATAAATAAGATTTACTTTTATCATTTATATAAAATTTTTTTAGTTCTGGAAAATTAGCTAAACCAAGCAAAGGTTGATTCTCATAGGTTAAGCCAATTAGATTCGACCACGTAGGCACACCGATTATAAAGGCTTTTGTGCCATCAATTGGATCAACATACCATTTAAACTTATTTGATGATTTTTTATCTAAATATTCTTCACCAGCGATAGAGTGATTTGAAAATTTTTTTGAAATTAAATGTCTGATAAATTTTTCAAATGATTTATCAATATTTGTTACAGGGTCAAAATTTTTTTTGGATCCTGATTTGTTCATTATAAATATTCCAGCTTTGGTCTTATGTTGGTAAAATAAATTTAATTTAATTGGTAGGCTTCTAAGAAATTTAAAAGCTATATTAATATTCATAAGTGTATATAACTTAACTATAAAAAAAATATATGAAAAAATTAAAAAAATTTGAACCAATATTATTAGGATTATCTGCGTCATTCATTATAGGAGTGCTTGCATTTTTAAGCTTTGAAACGTCCACAGGACTTTGGGTAATGTTTTCATTTGGATCCACAACATTGATAGTTTTAATCTTTTATAGAAGTGAATTCGCTCAACCTGGAAATATATTTTTTGGTCATATTTTAGGGATTTTGATTGGTATTCTCTTTAATGAAATTTTTGGTGCTTCATATGTTACGCTTGGGCTGTCAGTTGGTACTACGATAACATTAATGATTTACTTAAAAGTGGTACATCCTCCTGCTGCGGCCAATCCACTTATAGCTTTATTTGCTGACGTATCATTCAATTACATATTTTTTCCAGTAATTGTAGGAACATTATTAATCATAATTATTTCAATAATTATTAATAGGTATATTTTACAGAGAAAATATCCAATTAAATGGTTGTGATTTATTTGAATAAATTTTTCACTTTAGCTAAAGGAACTCTTATTTTTTTACTAAAATATTTTTTAACTATTTGTAAAAAGGATATTTTTTTTTGTACTGTAAAAGGTTTTCGTTCTTCTAGTTCAATATTGTTCTCCCAATAAAATTGAAGCAAAAAACTATCTTCATAAAATTCTTGAAATTTCCAAACTTGAGCTACCGAAAGAAATTTTTCTATAGCGTCAACTTTCGGTGTGTACAAAAGTTTCTTTTTATCATCATCAAATTCAAACCACCATTTATGACCTAAAATTTCTTCATCGCACCCGAAAACAATATTATCATTTAATTTTGTGGGAAGTTCTATATATCCAGCTTTACTTATGCGCTCTATCTCACTTTTAAATTCTAATAAATTTGGCACATGCTCCATGACATGACTTAATATTACATAGTCAAACTCTTTATCTTTAAAAGGGAGTTTCGCATTTGGTGTAATTTGAGTGTAAGGTAGATTTTTTTTAGTAAAAAATTCTTTATGATCATCTATATCGGCGAAATTATTAGCTTCTGGCCAATAATTAACATCACTACAACCTAAATCTAAAATTTTTAAATGACTATTTTCTTTAAGCCATTTTTTTTGATTAAGTCTGTTAGTTCTTCTTATAGGCATTTAATTATTCAAAAATACAATGCTAATATTTAAAATTAAAGCATAAAATGACCAAATAAAATACGGTACCATTAAATAAAAACTAATCATATTTATTCTCATATAATTTTTCATTAAATAAATTATGAAAGTCAAAATAATTATTAAATCAATTGCTGCTAAAAATGGTTTGTGAAATCCAAAAAAAATAATGCTCCAAATAGAATTAAAAAAGATGTGTACAAGATATATTTGCAATAATCTTAAATTATAATTCGTGATCCAAATTTTCCAAGCTGCTACTGACATAAACACGTACAAGGTTGTCCATACCGGCCCAAATATCCAACTTGGAGGATTATAACTTGGTAGAATAAGTTGAGAATACCAGGGTTCTTTAAATATTGAAGTTACATATCCCCCAACAGCTGAGGCGATAAAGGTAGTAACTATTATTACAATAAATGATAGATATTTATTCATCATCATATATTAAGGTATAACTAATTTATGTCAGAAAATCAGAAAAAAATTTGGATTACTGGGGCTAGCAGTGGCATTGGAAAAGCTGTTGCTGAAAAATTTGCTAAAGAAGGATGGAAAGTAGCAGTATCTGCAAGAAGAAAAGAAATTTTAGATCAAATGGCTGAAAACAAAAATATCTTTTCCTATCCTTTAGATGTCACCCAAAAAGATGAAATCGAAAATGTTTTTAAAAATATTATAAAAGATTTCAACGATTTAGATATCTGTTTGTTCTCAAGTGGCACTTACGATCCTAAAACTGAAAAAGAAATTAATGTCGAAAAAATAAAACAAGTTATTCAAGTAAATTTCTTTGGAGTAGTAAATTGTGTAAATACAGTAGAACAATATTTTAAAAATAGAAGAAAGGGACACGTTTCAATAGTTTCTTCTATCGCTGGTTATAGAGGTTTACCTAATTCAAGTGGTTACGGTCCGTCAAAAGCTGCGCTTACAAATTTTAGTGAAAGTATTTATTTTGATTTTAAAAAATTTAATGTAAGAGTTTCTGTTGTTTCACCAGGTTTTATTAAAACACCTCTTACAGACAAAAATGAGTTTCAAATGCCCTTTCTACAATCTGTAAACTTTGCAGCAGAAAAAATATTCTATGGGCTTACAAAAAGTCAAGCTTTCGAAATTCATTTTCCAAAGAGCCTTACATTAATATTAAAATTTTTAAGAATCTTGCCATATAAAATTTACTTATTTCTAGTCGATAAACTTGTAAAAAGATAGTTTTGAGACAAAAAGTCATAAGAAATTTACTCACTTTTTTAGTATTATTTTTTTATGAAAAATAAAATTTATAAAAATATTTTAGTCGGAGGTTTTTATTTTTTTTTAATCAAAGGAATTATATGGCTTTTAATAGTTTTAGGAGCCGCTTTAGGGATAGGTAAAATTTTTTAAAATGTATATTGCAATGAATAGATTCAAAATAGTCTTGGGAAAAGAAGAAGATTTTGAAAAAGTTTGGAAAAATAGAGAAACACATTTAGAAAACGTCCCTGGATTCAAAAAGTTTAATTTAGTAAGAGGTGAAAAAAAAGACGATCATACACTTTACGCTTCACATAGTTTGTGGAATTCAAAAGGTGATTTTATTAATTGGACAAAATCAGAAGCTTTTCGAATGGCGCATAAAAATGCTGGGCAACACCAAAATTTATATTTAGGCCATCCAGTATTTGAGGGATTTGAAACAGTAATTTAAAGATTGGACTCTACAAATTCCCAGTTTATTAGTTTATCAAAAAAGTTTTCTAAATACGCTGGTCTTTTATTTTTATAATCTAAATAGTAAGAATGTTCCCACACATCACAACCTAGAATTGGCTTCATTCCGTGTATTAATGGATTTTCTGCATTAGGAGTTTTTGAAATTATTAGTTTATCATCCTTAATTGATAGCCAACACCATCCTGATCCAAATTGCGAAATACCTGCTTTAATGAATTCTTCTCTAAACTTTTCAATATTTCCGTAGTCCCTTTTTATTTTAGACTCTAGTTTAGATGGCATTCTTCCCCCACCATTAGGTTTCATGCATTTCCAAAATAAATTGTGGTTCCAGTGTTGACTTGCATTATTAAAAATTCCTGCTTTAGTTTTGTCTTTTGAAGATGCTTGAATAATTTCCTCTAAAGACATTTTTGAATAATCAGTATCTTTTATAAAATTATTTAAATTTGTTATATATGTTTGATGGTGTTTTCCGTGATGCAGATCTAGGGTTTGTTCTGACATAATAGGGGATAAAGCTGAGTTAGCGTAGTCTAGATTAGGCAATTCAAACATACTATTCTTTCATGAACATAACTGTTAATTCAGCTACCTTAATTCCAAATTTAGTCATTGTCGCTCTATTTATTGCCACACGTTCATCTTGCTTAAATATCCAGTCATCAAAAGTAATTTTAATATTTTTGCCTTTGACTGGTACTAATAAAACATATTCAAATTTAAATGCAGGACCATACGAAAAGCCTTTAGCATTACCTACAACATCTGAAGCTGTTCCTTCATAATTATGTTCGTCGATTTTATTAATTTTCCATTGACGAGTTTGTCTTTCACCATCGTCCCAATTAAAGACTTCATCTAAAATCAATTGAGAACCATCCCATTTACCGTTAAGTTCTGCTTTAAATTGCCTTGTAACTTTACCCGATCGGTTCTGTAAAACTCCCCAGGCTTTTACGCTTCCAGATAAATAATCTTCTATAATTAATCTTGGTTTCTGATCTTTAAAATCTGTAGGTTTCATATTGTTTGCACATCCTGTTAAATAAGTTAATAAAATTATTACTAAAATTTTTTTCATAAATACTATCTATTAGACATAGAGAACTGAATCAAGTTAATGTTGTTTGATTTAAATCCTCCCTCACAGTAAGAAAGATAAAAGTTCCACATTCTTCTAAAATAATCATCAAAACCTAAAGGGCTAATTTTGTCCCATGACTGATTAAAATTTTCTCTCCAAATTGAAAGTGTTTTAGCATAATCTTCGGAATAAGAATTAGTTTTTAAAAGTTGAAGATTGTTATTTTTCATCATTTTTTTCATTAATTTTACTGAGGGTAAAAAGCCACCTGGAAAAATATATTTTTGAATAAAGTCTTCACTATTTCTATACCTCTCAAATAAATCATCATTAATCACTATGCCTTGAATGGCTGCAGTGCCGTTTTTTTTTAAACAATTTTGAATAGTTGCAAAATATTTATTCAAATATTTTTCTCCAACAGCTTCTATCATTTCTATAGAAACAACGCAGTCATACTTTTCATTAAGATCTCGATAATCTAGAAACTTAACATTTACTTTGTTATTTAAACCACTCTGAAATATTTTTTTTTTCGTATAGTCAAACTGATTTTTTGATATTGTAATACAATCAATACTAACGTCATAATTTTTTGCCAGGTGTTCGGCAAAACCTCCCCATCCACAACCGATTTCTAAAACTTTATTTCCATCTTTCATTTTTAGAAGATTAATAAGTTTTTGAAATTTATTTTTTTGAGATATTTCTAAATCATCATTTTGATTTTGAAATATTGCGCTTGAATAAGTTAATGAATTATCTAGCCACAATGAGAAAAATTTATTCCCTAAATCATAGTGCCTCGAAATATGTTTTTTACTTTGAGTTTTTGTGTTTGATAAAAAAATATGTTTAATAAAATTTTTTATTTTCTGCAATTTTAAACTTCCAGAAAAAGAATAAATAGTTTTTATATTTCTAGCTGTCAGTTCAATTAAGTTAGTTAGATTTGTAGTGCTAAAATCTTTTTTTATGTAAGCTTCACCTAGTGCTGAACTACCACCTAATATCACACTAAAAAAAAAATTTGGGTTGTTTATCTTAATGTCAGCCTTAAGGCCACTTTCTAAATTTCCAAATTGATAAACTTTTCCATCATAGTTTACAAGCTGTAGGTTTCCATGAGAAATTTCATTTAGTTTATTAAATACAAATTTTTCTGAAATTTTTGTAAAACTCATTAATAGTCCTCAAAACTTAGATTGTTTTTAATTTTATTTTTTCTTCCTCTATATATTGCTCCTTTTTTCCACAATAGTAATGCTTCAAAATGTATCGAACTAATTATTTTTATAGTCATTAAGGGATATTTAAAAAAATTTACTGCAAGTTGTTTGGTGCTAAATTCTTTTTTTTCTCCCGTTTGAGTAGCAGTTAAAATTGTACCTCGTGAATCCGTTTGTTTAATTAAAACCGAAAGTTTTTTTTCTGGATTTAACAATTTAAAGTTGTAGAAGGTGTCCATGTCCATAAACGGTGAAACGTAGAATTTTTTTTTACACTTTTGTGATATTTCTTCATTATCTTTGATTTTAAAAATATAAGTATGCTGTTCATTAAAAGTATTTTTGACTTCATAAAAAATTGCCTTAAGTTTATTTCCTTCATAGCAGTAAAAAATGCTTAATGGATTAAAGACATATCCGAATACTCTCGGATAACAAAGTATTTTTATTTTATTAATTTTTCCGTTGATATTAAACTTGGAAATATTAGCGAGCACCCACTTTTTTAAATTACTTCCATCACGATCGCCATGATCTTTGTCGTAAAAACTGAAAATATTAAACTTATTGTGTGAAAAAATACTTATCGATCTATCTAATTGACTAATTTCATCCAAATCAACTAACAATGAAAACGTTCTATATTTTAAAAAATGCTTTACGGGTTTAAACCTTGTATGAGTTACTTCACCATTATATATGCAAGAGTT
>TARA_B100000963_G_scaffold286050_1_pt1 | contig 10682 bp, 5 predicted proteins | sample TARA_B100000963 | Tara Oceans TARA_B100000963 (sample SAMEA2622097) | marine metagenome | biome: marine biome (ENVO:00000447); feature: surface water layer (ENVO:00002042); material: "saline water (ENVO:00002010), including plankton (ENVO:xxxxxxxx)" | depth 5 m | reverse complement strand
CGGTGCTTAGCTCTAGCAAACATCTCCGGTTGTTCTGTAGCCATTATTAATGGCATATCAGCCGGTTTCTCTTTGTCGCCATGTGTAAACATCAACATGTTCTTACCATACTCGTAGTATTTTCTAGAACTTGCAGTGTTGTCTACACTGACGTTGGCATCGTTTCTGTACCATCCTGCGAGTACATCTCCTGCATAGAACATGCGCTCATAATCGTGGTTGCCAGATATCACTATTACATCAACAGGAGCGATTGTAGTTAGATAGTCTATAGCCTGTACCATCAGTTGACAGTATCCTCTAAACGTCTCTTTCCAACCGCCGTTGTCTTGTTGTGGTGTTCCTTTGGTAGTTGACATACGAAGTCCTTCAGAGTTCATACCATCGTTACCTATTGGTAGAAGAATCTTTTCTATCTGCAGTCCTTGTGCTTTGTGTATCAAGTCACCAACAACTCCTAGATATTGATCTTCTACCTCACTTAGTGATAGATTGTGGAGTTTACCGTAGTGTATATCTGGTAGAGATACCTCGTACACTACAGGATCAGAGTGCTCTTCGTACTCAATATTTGCAACTTTCGGGCTGTAGCTAGCTGCAAACTCCTCAATCTCCTGCTTCATAGCATCTAAGCTCATAGATTCTCCCTTTGTTACTACAGAGAATCTTTGATGTCCTGATACCGTTTGCCAGAACTTTACGCTAGATACATCAGCAGGTGCGATGCCATTTTTGTCAAGGAACGTTTGGAACTCAGTAATAACACTCTCATTGTTGTTAGCGTTATCATCAGGCTGTTCCTTAGCCTTTTGTCTTGCTTCATACAGTGCAGTCTCGCATAACTCGATGTCACACTCTAATCGGCCTGAGAGCACTTCTGCACTCTTTTTTAAGTAACCTGGTTTTTCATCTAGGAAACTCTTTATGTCATTTACAGTCATGTGTTAGGTTTACAATTACCTTACTTCTTAGACTTTTCTATAGTTCTGCCTGCGAAGTAAGCACCAAATGCAGTAAGCATCAGGATTTGAAGTAGATCTACGTAAGAGTCCTTTACGTTAAAAGGCCAATTATCCATGCTGTCTGCGACCATAGTAACCATGAACATACTCATGAGAGCAATCAAGGTAACAGGTCGTATTAGTTTAGCAAGTTTGACGTCACTGCCCATATCAGCTTTCCAGCGCTCAGTAACATTCTCTTGGAATTTTACTTCTGCATCTATCTTAGCTTGTGCCTCTGCTGGATCAACACCTGGTTCTTTATCCAATAGGTTTTTTACAACGCCTAGACCCCCACTATCGGGAAGTAAGTCTGCAACTGTATTTAATACATTAGGTGCTTTGTCTTTCAGCCATGCTCCCAGCTTAGTATCTTTTATCTTCTTACCCATCTTAGCTAGTCATTTTAGCAGCGAAGTACTCGGCTTTTACACCATTAGTAGCATCGTTTGAGTAAATCTTAACGTCATTGCTAGCACTAACTACGTGCCACGGCCACAGGATATACTCACCTGGCTTAAGACGAGCTATGATTTGTGATCCTACTGAAATAAACAGATGCTTATTAGCTGTAGGCGTGGCGTTCTTAATGAATACAAACAGAGTTATATCTGTATCTGTGTAGTAGTCAGAAGCATCTACTAGTTGAGCTGGTGCTCCTGATGCTTCTTTAATTGTTCTAATGCGTCTATCCGCATCACTGCTAACGGCAAAAGACTTATCATGTCTTGCACCAATAGCATTGCTGAAAAGGTTTCTAGATCTTACACTAAGTCTTGTTGTAATGCTTGCCATTTAATTTATTATTTTAAGAAGCCTCTCTATATGCTCACCAGTAATATCTTCTGGGAGTTGAGTCTCCTTAATCATATGCAGATATGCCTCTGTAGGCTCATCCAACATATCCTCTACAGCCTGCAATTGTGCTTTTCTTGCCTCTATAAGCTCCTTGCTATCCTTTTCAAGCTGTTCTACTGCTTCTGAGTTTTCCTCTTCGACAAGTGCTTGCATCTTTACGGATACCTCTTGGAACTCAATAGGTGGCACAGCTGCTGCTTCAATAGGCTGTAGCTTATGTCTCAACTCTTTCAAGTTCTTACCAACGAGAACACTAAAACGTGCTCCTTTGATTTGTTTCACTGACTCAAGACCTCTGAAGATCTCAAGCAATTCTCTGTTTGTAGCTTCTATTTTTGTAGCTGACATTGTTTTGTGTTTTAAGGTTTACAATAATACAAATATATAAAATCAGGCTATTCTATACATACTAACTGCTGAAGAACCTGTTCGTCTAATTCTAAATCTTCCTACTCCTGATGTAAATGCATCTTCTGCATTGTCTTGTGCAGAGATTATAGCACTACCTACAAGTGTCACTCCTGTGCCTCCTGTAAGGGTTACAAATGATGTACCGTCTGTAGCTAGATTAATAACACTAAAGTCAAATGCATCATCGTCTGCTGTAAGTCCTAGTGTGCTAATGAAGTTGGCTGCTGTATCAGTAGCCTTACTTCTATCTGCAGTTGGGGTACAGGTCACTATACCTGTCAGCACGTTAGCTGCAGATACTACAGCTGTACCATCGTCTGTAGTTGCTGGTGCATTCTGATGGAATACTATACCTGCATCTCCTCTCTGTATAATGCCCTTTTCGAATGTTGCATTCTGTGAGCCGTCTATAGTAACTGCCGTAGTTACAGTTCCTGAAGATCCTGTTCTTATGAGAACTGATCCGTCAGTACCAGCTCCAGCTTTCAATCCACCTCTTATCTCTGTATTACCCCCGTTACCGTTAGTATCTCCAGCACCAGCTGCTACAACAACCAAACCACCAGCATTGCCTGTTCCATTAGCGGATGCACCAGATATAGTAAGTGAAGGTGATGAACCTGATGTACACTCTACCATGGCTATGTTCTGAGCTACAGATCCGTTATTAGCACCCAAAGCTATACTGCCTGCAACGTTTAGGTCATGAGTATGATAAACTGTTGGGGTGGCACTACCAATAAAAACTTTACCAGTGCTATCTATCTTTATACCTTCATTGGTTCCGTCGTTACTAATGAACCCAGTACCCATCTGGAGGTTATTGTTGCTCATATCGAGAGTAGCACTAACACTACTAAAACCGGCTGCTATACTAATACCTCCATCTGAGTTAGTGATGGTGACATTTGTGCCTGCAGTCAGTGTAGCTGCAGTTGGTCCTGATGTACCACCTATAAGCAGCTGTCCGTTGGTAGACATGGTAACAGCTGAGAGAGTATCCGTTCCAGAGTCTTGTGTAATGATAACTGACTTGTCTGCAAAAGCAGATGCTCCTGTACCACCATTAGCTACAGGCAGTGTGCCTGTGACATGGTTGGTGTTGCTAAGAGTTGCCTGAGACAAAAATCCAGAGCTAGTATTATTACAAGCGCTGAGATCAAGATTACTTTGATTAAAATCTAATACTAGATTAGTCTTAGTAGCATCTGAGCTTAGAGTTTCGTTCTTCACTTCAAGCACAGTATCATTAGATCTAATACCTTTGAAGATAAGAATGTTATTCTCGTTACCAGTTAGACTATTACCAAATCCACCACCTACAAATAGCGGGGTTATAGTAGAAACACCTAGAGCGCTGCCTAGACTTTTGCTTCCAGAGTCTGTGCTCCCATCTTGTAGGATAGGGAATACATCACCTAGCGAGTATGAGCTAGACTGCTGTGTTTTTGTATTTTGTATGACCAGTCTCTCATTAGCCACAGATTCACTCTTTGACTTTAGGTTAAGGTCTATTATTCGTTTTGCCATGTTAGAATATTATTTCAGAGTCGTCATCCCCTATTAGTCCTGTACTATCGATGGATGGAGACTTAGTATCATTTTCAGTTGCTCCTGAACTTAAGTTTACAATGCTGCAGTTCTCACAGAATTTACGCATGAACTCATAGAGAGTTCTGAGGTATGTTACCCCATTTGGTGTAGTGCTTTTCTGTCCTCTAACAGTTATGCATCTCACCCAGTATTCGTTATTTATACCTCTCTGGTCTGGTCTTATTTGTTGTGCTGGTACATCTTTTTTAGCGATGAAGTAAGATGCGGTAGTCTTACCTCTTACGTTCCTAAGTATTCTTACTACATCCCCCTGCTTAAATGTACTCTTAGGTGTCCATCTCTGAGACCCAAATCTCTTCCATTCACTTGCACAATCTTTCTCTCTGTACTTTATGTTCTGTGTCTTGTTTTCATATTCGTCACAGCTGAAGAGGCATGGCAAGTCTACACCTTGATTGAACAAGTAGTTTATCAAAGTAAGCTTAATGAGATCTTGCTCATTGTGATCTTTCACACCAGCTCTGAGCTTGAATAACATCTTACTGCCTTCATTTGCAGAGCAGGTCATAGCCTCTGTTCTCCAAGTATCAAATTCTTGGCTATTGAAAAGAGGATCGCATGATACTTCTATTGTGATTACATCATCTATAATCACTTCAGGCTCTTCAGTTCCAGGTCCTCCATCACCACAGTTTCCTAGTGCTATGCAGTCTGGGATCGGGGGTGGGGGACAGTCTGCCTCCGTTGGACATGGATTTACAACAATTGTATCACAGTCTGGGTTTAGAGGATCTGGACAGATAGGTTCTGTGCAGTTTGGATCTACATTACCATCTGCATCCTCACAATCATCTTCATCTTCGTTCTCTACACAGTTTTCATCACCATCACAACAGTATTCACACAGTGAATTCATAAATATCTGTGCATCGGGATTGTAATTACATGCAGTTGGATCTCCGCATCCTTCAGTGTTACCAAAGGTCTCATCACAGTTTCTAAGTCCTACACCCTGTTCATCTTCACACTCCTCACATTCTGGTAACTCTGGGTTAGTTATGCATGTTTCTGTGCCTGAGTATTCACATGAACCATCATCGTAGTTAGCGTTTTCATCAAAGTTAGTAGCTGAAGAATCTGTACATCCTGGTGCGTAGTCATCACAGTCTGCAGGATTTGTTACTTCATTGCAAGGTTCAGTACAGTCTACTATCGCACTTGCATCTAGTAGTATAGTAAAGTTCGCAAAATCATCAGCAAACTCAAGCAGTTGACTTTCACACTCAATTAGTGGAAAGTCTGGGTCTAGAGTCTGAGGCAATGCAAACGCTAGGTAGTTACCTGCGTACATACCACCCGCAGAGAATGTACCTTCTGGGACTGTCGTTACATTAGTTGGGAGGAATGCTCCTACAACAGTGCTTGCTTGAGTTATAATTGTTGAATTACTAGTACTATTAGTTGTAATTGCATTGAAATTCTCAGTATAAAACGTTAGCAGAGTTTCTACACCTACACTTTCGTTACCATTCACCAATGATATAATTCCTATGTTGAAATTTGTAGGGTCGTCTGGGTCAAATACTGTAAATGTAGCCCCACCACCAGCTGTGTCTCCTAAGAAGTTTTCTGTGGTATCTAATATACCATCACCATCTGTGTCTACCTCTTGGGTGGCACATTCTGCTGGAGAGTTCGTGGTCGTTACACCAGTTATTGTTACTGATTCAAATACGTTATTACAATCGTTGTACTCACAGAGATAGTTATATGCATCAAACGGCAGCCCGTCGTTGGTAAACTCTGTTGCGAGTGGATCATAGTTTGTGGCGAGCGGATCATTACATCCAGGGATTATCTCTATACAGTTTTCACCTTCTCCTACATTTACCGGACCGAAACTACCACTAGGCTCTATTCCTACACATGGTCCCCCGGTAGGATCTTGGCCTGGGAATAAATCTCCTACTTGAGTTAGTGTTACAAGATACTGACCCTGAGGTATGTCATTAAAGGCTATGTTTACACCATTGACATTTTGTGGCTCTATACCACCAGTTAGTTCTAAGTAGTTGTCTATTGTAACTACTGAAATCTGATCTACTATCTCGTTAGTGCTTATATCAGTCAAAGTCAATATGAACTGAAACAATTGACCATTAATCACCAGTGCGTACTCCTGTCCTGCTATGTCTGACCCTGTGTATACCCCAAATACGTTTACATATATACTACCAGTTCCTATATTGGTGAACCCATTATTTATATCCCCGGTAAGTTCACACTCGAAAGTAGAGGACGTTATACAGAAGTCTATGAATGAGTTGCAATCTATGTAAGAATCAGGGTATAAGCATAGTCCAGCTTCATCACTACTCCTCTTAGACTTAAGCCACATTCTTCGTTCAAATTCTGTACTCTGACAGAATAAGAATGCGGCGGTGCTGTATCCTCCAGGATAAGCGCTCGTATCACTCCAAGGGTATGGGTGATCATCTCCTGCAAAGTTTAGTGCAGCATTATCATCGCAGTCACAGTATAGTACCCAGAAGTTGTATGCGTGAAAATAGTTTTCGTTGCATTCTTTTATGTTTACTTTAAGTACAGCAACGTAATGAGTACCAGCCTCTAGCCCCAAGGTAATGTTACCTACATCTCCCTCCTGTGTGCCAAACTTGAGATTGGTGTCAGTACCGAGGTTTGGTAGAATAGCAACTGCTTGAGCACCATTTACTACAGGAATGTCACTATAAGATAGTACTCCAGACTCCTGTGCCCATGAGTATGAATCTAAATCAAAATCTTCTATCTTATATATCAGAAGTGTATAACTGCTAAGGTCTACATTATCATTCCAATAGTTTATAAACTCTCCTGGGTTTACAGTTGATCCAGCGCTATTTGCTGCACCAATGATTGCTGATATATCAACAGTAAACTCTGCTTGGAATGAAGTCCACTGTGAGGTAGATGCTTGGTTATCAAAGGCGATACCTTGGCTAGGCGGTGAATAGTTAACTGCATTACCAAAGTGTCCTAGGTACCAGTTCTCGTTTACCACATCTAAATTGCCATATACTACAGTATTGTTTATAACTGTTGGTGCATCAATTACTGAACCTGATATCCCATTTATTATATAATCATGGGGATTAACTACACTACCAGGAGCTGAGGCTGAACAGTATATACAATTACCATCATCAACAGTAGCTAATTCATCAAAGTTGTTTGCAGTAGCATCCGTACACCCTGGTATTTCTTCTTCAGGAGGACCTGTCTCAAATTCAGTCAGTCCGAACACTACAAATGGGAACTCTAAAGCAAATCGAGTGCCTGCATCCAGCTCTACACTACCAACCTGACTTATCGTATCCTTAACAAGTTTTATACTACTTACCGCATTGAATTGTTGGTTCTCGTCATTGGTTAGATTGTAGAACTCCATAGGCAGGTCCTCTACATCTACATCAATATATGCCTTGTCTAATGTTGTTTCACCTGTAAAGAAAACTCTAGTTTCTGTGAGTGAAGTGTTAGATGTGAATGTAGAAACAGTAGGTGCATCCTCAGGAGCAAAACCCGTTACTTCACTGTTTTCAGATACGTCATTAACGTTATTGGGGAAAGCAGCATTATCTAGAGGATTCTTACCTGGGGAGTATATAACATTATATATATCAGTTGTATTACCTAGAGTATCTGAAGTACTAAGAGCTATTCCGGATGCTGACAGTCCTTTCTTGAGCTGTGTTTTATCATAATCATTAGCTGAAAATCCCCAAGTAGTATTTTGAATAATTTCGCCATTAATGTTTATACTAGGAGGCATTAACTGACTTGTCCTGTATAAATGAGTTATAACTAACTCTATTTCAGGAAATGCTGGCTCACTCTGTGACGCAGGATTTGTTAAAGTGCTCTTAGGAAACACATTTACTACCTGTGTATTATTTTTGCTGTCTCCTGCATTGTAGGTCATACCTCCTACTAGGTAATGTTGATCTTGTATCCTACCACTAACCCTACCCCAAGGCTGTCCAGTCTCTCTATCATATGGTACAGTTCCACTTGCAGTAGCTGCTGAGTAACCTAAGCTATCTAATGGATTAAACTCTGTTAGAAGGCTGTTAGGGTCAAGGTTAGCACTATTAGTTGGCGAAGTATCTGCAATACTAGAAAATTGATTTAAGTCTAGAAAAGTAGGTTGTGCATTAATTATATTCTGCGTCAGTGGATGTTTATGTACTCTAGATTGTACATAGTCTGAAATCCCTTGTGCGGGAGTAAACTCATCAACTGATTGTTCTATTATTCCAATGGAGTCTTCTTCCCCTGGTTGAAGAGCAAGAGTAACATAATCACCTGCTTGGCTTACAGGGAAGTCTACATAAGAGTAGAATGGCTTCATTATAATAATTACGTTACCTATTAGATTTGGACTATTAGCTATAGGTGTATAATTTCCTCCGTAATTACTGTTAAATCCATTATCCTGGGGGCCGACCCGTTTGAGGTATGGTAGCACTAGTCCCTTTGTAGTGGCTGTCTCATTGCTATTAGTGATAAAGCACTGCTCGGTATAGCTTTGGTCTTGACCTAGCCCAAAACTACTATTATCAAAAAGCATACCCATTGAAGCAGCAAATGAAGCCTCCATTATTGATGAAATGGTGGCTTCTGAGCTTTTTTCCATGCTTTTGTTTCTGTTACCTATAAATAAGTTTACAAAGTTGTCATTTCCGTTACAAGCTCCAAAACTAGCTGATCCATCAGATTGAGCTGCGTCTATCTCGTTTGCAAGACAATATTGATCACCTACCTCCCCATTATTAAATATCTCACTTGTTATATTGTAGGGATCACACGCAGGTATATTACCATCACCATAGTCAAAACCAGGACCAAAGCCTGAAGCACTGGTGCTGTACAAGCCTTTGTACAATGCTCGTAGTGCTAGAGCTAGTTGTGTGCCTCTTCTATGCCTACTAGGAGTCTCAAATTGTTGTACATCTTTAATTGCGGTTCCATCAGGACTAACCACTCTAATACACATACCAGAGTGCTCAATAGTAGTACCAACACCTGAAGAGTAATAAGCATTTACAGGGTGAAACCTATTTGATGGTGCAGTAGAAAGTGCAGCAGGCGTCTCGTTTGAGTTCCAATACCCAAATGCATTTACCCCACTTTGTATACCCCATTTAGGCGCTCCCGTAGCGGTTTGTTGACTTAGAACGAACTGTCCACTAGCGTCATACGTCTTTGATTGAGAACTTTGTACATAATAAGGTGATGCTATTTCAGTCCGTGCTGCACTGTATTCGTACCCATCAGCACCTGTACTAGTTGCAAAATTAGAGTTGTTTCCTACAGCGTATCTGTCATCCCAGTCCCAAATTCCAGCCTCTCCTTGTGCTACAGTCCCTGTATTGGTGGCTGCACCATTGTACACCTCCATTACCTGTTGGTTATAGACAGTGCCCATATGATCTGCTTTGCCGTCAAGGCCCCACCAGTAATGCTTCTTTTTAGTACTAGCACTATTGTGTTGATCTTTGTAGTTCCCTGTTATAAACGCTCCTGCTGATATTATAGTAAAGGCACTGTTTACAGAGGGAGCGTCCCAACTAAGACCTCCTACTCTACCAAAAGAATTATTACCAGCTCCCTCAAAGCTTCTACTTGAGTCACTAGTGTTTATTGGAGCAGCTTCACCTGTGTCAGCAGATACTATTGGTTGAGTTACTTCTACGCTAGACCCGTCGCTAAATAGCACTGAGATAGTAACATAGTGAAGTAGTGTCTTAAAATCATTATCATTTGTTGTAACATTGTCATAGTGAACTGATATTACTTTGTGGCCACCCCTCTTATACTCATAGGTTACTTTCTCTATTCTATTAAGCAGATTTGCTCCTGTATATTCGATGCCGTCGTGCGCTCTCTTAATTTTTATAGGCACTACTCCCATTACCTCAGCATATCCTTGACCTTTTGTCCAAACTTGCCCTGATATATTAGAGGACACAATACCATCGTCCTGAGCTTTTGGACCGAGTGTCCCTAAGTGCATTTTTAACGGACAAATAACTACCGTTGGGGATAGTTTACTATCTGGATTCCTAGTTAGTCCAGGAGTAACGTAGAAGTGTCTAGACGGATAATAGTTAGGCTCACTAGCGTTTCTTACATTCCCTGTATTACCTGGAGTAGGTGATACATTAGTAGTGCTAGCTGTAGTATTAATACTACTGCCACCTGATGATGATACACTAGTTGAAGAACCTGAGGACGATACCTTGGTTACCTTCTTAGTTCCTTTTTTTGAACTACTAAAGGAAGATGAGGATTTACTTCCACCTGTTGCTTTACTTGATTTATACGACATTTAAATCATTATTAGCATCCGCAAGCGCAGACTTCTGTACAAAGTTCTTTTGCCTTCAATACCTTTTCATTAGCTGTTTCAGCAAGTCCAACAAAAGCTTCATGTCTTGCAGACTGCAGAAGAAGGTGAATAGTGTGTGCTCTCTTAAGATCTTCAACACACTTGTTACACTTACAAGTGCAGTTGATAGCATCATGTACGAGCTTAGCTATACAACAATCTATTTCTGCAGTGGAGACTGAATAACTTTCCTTAGCTATTCCTCCCTTAGAATCTCTAACGATAGTACGTACAACACCTGCAGTCTTAAACTGTATAGTTCTAGTAAAAGTTCCCTTACGTGAGTTTTGAGAGAACGTAGTGCTACGACCGCTAGTAAGGTCTGTAACCTCTACGGTGTATCTACTTCTAGGTGAAAGTTTAGTTGCTTTCACTCTTATTTTGGTGTCGTTATATACTGATCGTGC
>TARA_B100000963_G_scaffold206710_1_pt1 | contig 10685 bp, 5 predicted proteins | sample TARA_B100000963 | Tara Oceans TARA_B100000963 (sample SAMEA2622097) | marine metagenome | biome: marine biome (ENVO:00000447); feature: surface water layer (ENVO:00002042); material: "saline water (ENVO:00002010), including plankton (ENVO:xxxxxxxx)" | depth 5 m | reverse complement strand
ATTGGTAATGTAAAGCCTTTTGTTTTCAGGAACAGTATATGTCATTCCTGCTTGTAAATTTTTATTAATAACTGATAAATTTTCTGTAGTATCAACTAAAAAACCGTTAAACTGAACTAAATGGCTACTATTATTTCCATATGTTCCTATAACATCACCAGCATTTACTGTAATGGGATTATTATTATCATTAAAGTATAGAAATTCACCATTTAGCCTAATTCCGTTTTGTGAAGAATATACATTGGTAATGTAAAGCCTTTTGTTTTCTGCAACAGTATATGTCAAACCAGCTTGTAGGTTTTTAGAAACAGGTGTACCAATTCCCTCAGGAAATTTGAAATCACAACCATTTCCAGAATTAGCTATCATTTCAGCGACCATTGCTGAATCAATACTTGATGGAGTAGGATTACTACTTCCTAAACAATTATTAAAGAAGTCCTGATTTACCAAGTAGCCATTAATAGTTGTATTATTACTGCCATATATACTAGTTCCAGATGGTATTACAATTGGTAATCCTAATTTTGTCTCTCCGAATGCAGAAAATTCTAATGAATTTTCTAGAGCTAAACCACCGTCATTATAGTTTAGAATAATGAGTTTTTTTCCATATGGCACCTCATATGGATTAAGATTGGTTATTTGGGTAGTTATAGCATTTAAGTTAGTGGTTTCATTTACTAATAGACCTGAAAAACCTGTTGTATTATTACCTTGTTGCATCAAGCTATCTCCAGAATTTAAAATTAAAGGTGCCCTAATTACAGGCATAAATTCAATCTCATCATCAATTTCTATTTCAATGTCGTTAATTAAAGCATCTTGTCCACCCCAGCTTAACATATACAATCTTTTCCCATCAGGAACAATGTAAGGTGTTTCAGTAATTACTACTTCGCCGTTAAGACCTTCAGGAAAATTCATATCACAACCATTTCCTGAATTAGCTATCATTTCGGCTACCATTGCCGAATCAACTTCAGAAGATGAAGAATTTGTGCTTCCGCCCCCACAATCTGCGAAGTAATCTTCGTCAACCAAGTAACCATTAAACGATGAATAAGATGTTTCAATATACACTGTAGATCCACTATTAACAATTAAAGGAATGTATAGTTGTTTACCCTCATAGGGACCTGCTACGTTAAATGATTCTTCAGCTATTTCTACTCCATCAATTTTGAGCTTGGAAGAATTAGTTTGTCCTCCGTAAGCCCAAATATTCATTATAACAAGTTTTTTTCCACTTGGAACAGTGTAATGATTTTCAAATCCTGTTCCAAGATCATAAAACTCATATGTAATTGGCTCTACTATTTTATTTACTAATATTCCATAAAAAGTATTAACATCTCCATTATTTGAATTAGATACAATGTCCCCTGCTTCAGCATATAGAGGCAATTTTAACATTCCTTTTGGTGCAAATTCTTCTTCAAAACCCCACATTTCTTGCATTATTCTCATTCCGTTAATACGAAAAGCATATCCATCATAAGTGAAAACGTTTGTGATATACAAATTTTTTCCAGCAGGAACAGTATAATCACCATTTTCATTGAAGTCCCATGCAATACCCTGCCCATCTAATCCATCAGGAAAAATATAATCACAACTTCTATTATTGTTCACTGAGAAATTCATTGACTCTAACATGCTAGTAATTGCTAATGAATCTAAGCCTGCATTTTTAGCATATAATGCATAAGGAACACTCATCATTTGAGTTGTTGATATCAAGCTATAATTTGTTCCACCCGTTGCGTCTAATTCAACTTTTAGAAAGTGAGCGTCTGTTCCCCAAGAAATACCCTCAAAATCTCCAGAAACAACTTCTCCTTGACCTACAACTACATTAAACAGACCGAATTGATCAGTTGTGGTGTTATGTGTTTCTGAGTAGGAGTTTGTACCATCAATACCACCTTGAAGTACTGAAGTTTTAAGCGATATGTTTTGATTAGCCAGTCTAGCACCATCAGAATCTGTAGCCGCACCTTGGTAATTAATACCATTTTGAGCTAAGGATATTGAGCTTGTAAATACAAAAAGAAAAAATAGATATTTCATTATTATTGAAGTGTTAATTTTCTACTTAAAATTCCATCATTTGAGTATACTTTAAGTATGTATACTCCCTTTGATTCATTTTTCATGTTAAACGAATTCATATAATTGCCTTCAAAATTTCTAATTTTTTCATTAAAAATAACTTTACCTAAAACATTTACAATTTCAATTTTAACATCTTGACTTTCTATGACATTAAATTCGATATTAAATATTTTTCTTGATGGATTAGGATAAACATTTAAACTTGAAATATCATTATTATTTAGTCTTACACCATCAAGTGTATAATTAACGGGCTCAGAAAAAATTGTTGCCCATGTGGTACCATTACTTCCACAAGCACCTCTTATTCTCCATGAATATTCTCCAGCTGATAAACCAAATTTAGTTTTAGAGTTATCAGAACCAGCAATATTGTTCCATGCCCATATTTGTCCTGTGGACAATTTAGTCAGTTCCAAAAAGTAATGATCAGGTTCACCACTAAGAGGAGTATCCCATGACATTGTAATTGCTGTTTGACTAAAATTTGCACTAGTAGAAAGGTTGATTGGCATTTTATCACATGGCTCTTGAGTAGAAAAAGTTGAGAACTCACCCCATCCTGAATGATACAAAGGATCAGATATACCATCAGAATCTACATTACCAGTACACCATGCTTTTGTATGCCATTCATAATCCGTTACTGGATCAAAATTTCCTTTTAGAACGTTAATATTTCCATTTGTATCTCCGTTAACATAACGAAACGAATTCGTCCCTACCACTCTTAATTTTCCTTTGGATTGCCAAATACCCCAATCTCCACTTGGTACATCAGCACTTAAATTCACCCATATTGCTTCAGTTGAAGCTGATAGGTTTTCTAGGTTTGCACATGCATCTAGTGTTGTATATTCACTAATGTTCGACCACTGTGACTGACAATTGGTTGTACCATCCTCATTCAATACTCTTGCTCTAATATTCCACTCATAGGTGGTTGATGGTTCCATAAAAAAACGTGTTCTACTAGTTCCATAGAACTCATTAGAATTTACAGTTCCAGCTGTCATGACTGTCCAGGAAGATGTCCCCACTGGGCGATAACGAATCATGTAGTGTGAGGGTGCATTAGTTGGAGGATCCCAATTAAATACAACTCTATTATGAATGATATTATCAACATATAAGCCTGTTGGTATATTATCACAAGGACTTATTTCTGCACAATTTAATCCACATTGTTCAAGACTGGAGTAATTACCTTCACTCAATAAAGTTTCAACACAACCTTCAGAAGTACACTGGAAATAACTACTGGCTGGTTCATTTATAACAACCTCTAAATATGATATACATTCTGTCTCATAATCATACATTTGAATTAAATGATTTCCTGCACTTAAAACATATGGGTTTTGTAACATTCCATCACTATACACAAAATAACTATAATTTCCTGATCCTCCAGTTGCAGTTGCAATAATTGAACCATCATTTCCACCATTTACACTAACATGAGATACGCTAATAAGTAAAATATTAAATGAATTACATATTTCATCATACACGCAACTTCCGTCTTCAATATTAGCACTTGGGTCAAAGTTATCGGCATAATTATCGGTACAGCCATATATAAGACATTCACTTTCAGTTACAGCGATATCAAAAATAATTGGATTTGTACACACAGCATCAGAGAGATGGATTGAATAAATACCATTACAAGCATTAGATAAAGTTGATGTGAAATTATCCAAAACCTGATTATTTATATTATCTTCAATAAGGTTATTTTCATTGTCATACCATTGAATATTATAAGATCCATCTTCAAATGGAAATCCGCTTATTACCTCTACGCTAACTGAATTTTCATCTTGGGATGTAGCGTATAATATTGCTGAAGTTTCGCATGAGTTACAACTTCCATCATCAACATTAGCCTGATCATCATAATTGATTGCATTTTCATCAGTACAACCATAGACAACCGGCACACATGAACCATCATCTGTATTAGCTGTTATATCATAATTAAATGCATTTGGATCTGTACAACCTAAATAAATACAAGAACCATCATCTGAATTAGAGCCAGGGTAATAATTAATTGCATCCGTATCTGTGCATCCATAAACAAAAGGTGTACATGAACCATCATCTGTATTAGCTGTTATGTCATAATTAAAAGCAGTCTCATCTGTACATCCCTCAATGATTGACATACAAGAACCATCATCAATATTGGCATTTGAATTATAATTAAATGCATCTGGATCCATACAGCCATAAACTACTGCAATGCATGTACCATTATCAGTATTTGCTAAAGAATTATAATTAAAAGCTTCTGGATTTGTACAACCATATATGACGGCAACACATGAACCGTCGTCGGTGTTCGCTGACGAGTTATAATTAAAAGCCTGCGGATCAGTACAGCCTAATAAAACTGCTACACATGAACCATCATCTGTATTAGCTGTTATATCATAATTGAAAGCAGTCTCATCTGTGCAACCTTCAATGATTGACATACAAGAACCATCATCTATGTTGGCATTAAAGTTATAATTAAAAGCTTCTGGATCTGTACAACCATAAATTGTTAATAATTCATTAACACATACTTCATCAAATGCTATATCACTTTCACCAGGAGCAACCATAAATTCAACAAAAATATTTATTGAACCAGCATAATTTGCTAAATCTAATTGAACAAAATTCCATTGATCTCCTTGATTACCCGATAAATACCATTCAATATTACCATTAACCCAAACTATAACTTCACCAGTTGTAGGGCCAAACATATGCACATAAAAAGATAGAGCCGGGTTAGATAATGCAGATATATCCCAGTGAGTTTGCATAGAAGAAGCGGTAGTAATATCTGTATAAGTGTAAGGGTATGTTACTATGTAGTTTCCACCTCCAGTAATATCGTCAGAAGGTCCTGTTTCTGGATTAGTTGTTTCAAACGAATTTAAAAACCAATAATCATAAGGATCAGAATTAGAGTAATATACATCTACACCCAAAAAATCATCAGGAGGTCCAGAATCAAAATTTTCACAGTATGGAGCCACAATATTACCACCAATACAAGATCCATCATCTACATTAGCTATAGGGTTGTAATTGAATGCATCTTGATGGGTACAACCCTCAATAACCGGATAGCATGAATTATCATCTGTATTGACATCAACCATTACATCACCTGTTGGTATAATATAGTTAAATGCAGTTGAATCCATACAGCCATAAATAACTGGGTAGCATGAACCATCATCGGTGACAGCTTGAGGGTCATAATTGTATGCGTTTTCATCTGTACATCCACTGATTTCATCAAAGTTTTGTTGAAATCCTTGAGTAATAAAATTTTCTGTATTTGAAATCGTTCCAACTATTGGCTGTCCAAAAGTAAATGTTATGTTGGTATTTTCGATATTATAATTACCCCCACTAGAGTTTAAATTATCAAAAATTATATTTTGAGAAAATGAAATTGAGCTAATTATACAGCAAAATATATATAGATATTTTTTCATTTTATTTCATTAATTTCAAATATATTATTTATCGAGTAGTTTGTTCTTCTGATCTTCAAATTCTTTATTAGTTAAGATTCCTTCATTGACTAGATCTTTTAATTTTCTTAGTTCATCAGCTACTGAAATTTTAGTTTCTGATAAATCTTCTTTATCTCCAAATTTAATTTCTTCCGGTTTTTTATATTTTTCTCCAAAATTCCTTTTTAAATATTCAAATACATTTTTAACTTTTTTATTTGAACAATTTAATAAGGTTATAGTTTCTTTATCATTTTCAGTGTGAGAAATTGAGATGATGTTATCGATACCAGAGGCTGATATTTTGGTTTCTTTGTCACCAATTCCAGTCATACCCCCAACCACTGCTCCGACAGGTCCTAGAAGAATGCCTCCTAACAATGCTCTTCCAATTACAGATTTAGATTTTTTTGACACAACTTCTTTTTGCTGTTCAATTGTCCAGAAATTTAAATTATCATTATGAAATCCAATTTCAGCTTTTCCTAGCCCATAGAATAGTGAAAGACTAAGACCTTTCGGTCTTAATTCAAGTGTAACAAACGCGCTCTTTGTGTCAATTTTTTTATCTTCAATTAATTTATCTATTGAAGGAATACCACCTAAATATTGCATGTTTTCTGAATAATCCTTTTTTACATTCCAGAATCCATATTTTCCTAGCATTTCATCAATTTGATCTTTTTCTAATATCTTCACAATTTTAAGTGTTAAAAATTAAATGAATGTAAATATAAAAAAAGCCACTTAATTAAGTGGGTTTATTTTGGTGGACCTTACTAGTAGTCGAACACCTTTTTAGATTATTTTAATTTTTTAAAATAAATTTGTAAAAAAATAAAAATGTCAAAAGCTAAATGGATAGCAGCAGCAGCAGGATGGTTTTTTGCTGGCCCAATAGGAGGAATAATAGGATATTATTTAGGAAAAAATTTGTCAAATAAAAAAGTTGATAATCAAAAAGGATTCGAAATATCTTTACTTATACTCTCATCAATGGTTATAAAATCAGATGGTAAAGTATTAAAGCCAGAACTAAATTACGTAAGACAATTCTTTAACAAGACATTTGGTTCACAAAAATCTAATGAATACTTTAAAATTTTCAATAACTTAAATAAACAGGATTTAAATTCTAGGTTAAGACAAGTTTGTTTACAGATTAACGCTCATGTCAATCACTCTTCACGATTAGAAATAATTCATTTTTTATTTGGAGTTGCTGCTTCTGATAATGAAATTCATTTAAAAGAAATTGAAACAATCAAAAGAATTTCAAACTATATGAATATTAATTCTTATGATTTTGAATCAATAAAGTCAATGTTATTAGCAAAGAAATCTGCCGATTCTGAAAAATGGTATAAAATTTTAGGAGTCAATAAAAATGCAACAGATTCTCAAGTAAAGAAAGCCTACAGAAAGATGGCTCTAAAATATCACCCTGATAAATTGACTGGAGTTAGTGAAGATATTAAAAAACTTGCCACTGAAAAATTTCAAGCGGTAAAAGAAGCATATGAACAGATAAATAAAGAAAGAAGTTAGTGATAACTTTTCTCTCTCCAAATTTAATATCCTAAATCTATTCTAAAAGACTCACTAATAAATCAAAATATCGTTCTGCTATAAATTTAGCCCCATCTTGATTATAGTGCACATCATCTGCTAATAGGCTATCATTAAATCCTGAATACATATCAACAGCTATCACTTCTGATTTTGAAGTTGTTTTACTTTCAGCAATAGTTACGACATCTTTTTTTATTTGCTCAAGAAAGTTTGTCAATTCAGAAGTCATTATATCACTTCGTGCCGGTGCCATTTGCTCAATAATAATTGTTGCATTTGGATTAAACTCTTGAATAATATCAATTATACCATTTACATTAGTGATGGCTTGAGTATAGGATAACCCTTCTAATGCGTCATTTCCTGCAGGTGAACTAAACAAAACAAAATCTGGCGGCCCAGTTAAACTTAACCAACTATAAAGTTCTTCTAATATATCACCTGATGTCCACCCACCTCGACCTTCATGATCACAATCAAAAATCATATTATTAAACTGAGGATAAGTAGATTCGTCAGTTTGAGTGCCTACAAAATCAAAAATCAAATTATTTTCTTTTAACTTTTTCCAAAGTTCATACCTGTAGCTTTCATATTCAGGTTTGCCGCCTTCAACTCTTGATGCTCCAAGGTTTAGAATTTTATTTATTGAGTTACTTTGAGGTTTTGGTGGTGTATCTCCTTCTTCGTTGCATGAAAGGAATATTATCAAAAACATAATCATTGATAGGTTGATTTTTTTCATGGTGATACCATTTTTAAATTTTCTAAAAACTAATTGAAAAATTTCAAATAACTAATAAATACTATCTCAAACAGATGGTTTAAAATTTACTGAAGTATCAGTTTATGATTTTATTTCATCAATTGTCTTTAAAGTTAGATTGTAAATTCCTTTAGAACAGTTAGATAAAACTATTTGATTATTATATTTTCTAATAGATTGAATTTTAACTATTTCTTAATATTTTCTAGTTTAAATAAAAATGCATACTCCAAAGCAATTTCTTTTAAACTTTCAAATCTTCCTGAGGAACCTCCATGACCAACATCCATGTTACAATTTAATAGCAATAAGTTATTATTAGCTCTTAAATCTCTAATTTTTGCAATCCATTTAGCTGGTTCCCAATACTGAACTTGACTATCCCAATAACCGGTTGTAATAAGTAAGTTAGGATAATTAATATTACTAATATTATCATAAGGAGAATATGATTTCATATAATTGTAGTATTCTTTTGTTTTAGGATTACCCCATTCATCAAACTCTCCAGTGGTTAAAGGAATTGATTCATCCCACATAGTATTTATAACATCAACAAAGGGTACTCCAGCAATAACACCATTAAATAGCTCAGGTTCCATGTTCATTACAGCACCCATTAACAATCCACCGGCGCTTCCACCTGAAGCATATATGTGTTTGTTAGATGTAAATTTTGAATCAATAAGATGTTTAGCACAATCAATAAAATCAAAGAACGTATTTTTCTTTTTCAGCAATTTTCCATCTTCATACCAATCTCTACCCATTTCCTGACCTCCTCTGACGTGTGCAATTGCGAAAATAAAACCACGATCTAATAAGCTTAATCTAACAGAACTAAAATATGGGTCAGATGTGCTCCCATAAGAACCATACCCATTTAATAACAATGGATTTTTTCCACTTTTCTGAATTCCCTTTTTATAAACTAATGAAATTGGAATTTCAGTTTTTCCATCTCTACTAATTGCAAATATACGTTCTGACACATAATTATCAGCACTAAATTTTCCTCCTAATACCTTCTTTTGTTTTAATAGAACGCGTTCTTTTGTTAGCATATTAAAATCGTATACAGAGCGAGGAGTAGTAAATGAGCTGTAGACAAAACGAAATAAATCAGTATCAAATTCTAAATTAGTGCTGGAATATAGAGAATACGATGGGTCATTAAAAGATATATAGTATTCAGAATTATCAATCCAATTAATTACTCTTGTCTTTTTTAACCCATCACTTCTTTCATTAACAACTAGGTAATTCTTAAAAATATCTATACTTCTCAATAATACATCTTCTCTGTGAGGAATAACTTCAGTCCAATTTATTTTTGATGTGGAGTGAATTGGTGTTTGCATGAGTCTAAAATTCTTAGCATTCCAATTAGTTTTTATGTAAAATTTATCCTTAAAATGACTTACAGAGTACTCTAAATTTTTTTCTCTTGGTTGTATAATTTTCCACACTCCAAATGGGTTATTAGCATCTAAAAATTGATATTCTGTAGAAAGGGTTTGATACGAACCAATCATTAAAAATTTTCTTGATTTTGTTTTATATATAAAACAACTGAAAGTTTCATCTTTTTCTTCAAAAACTAAAACATCTTCTGACGAATCTGTTCCAAGAGTATGTCTATAAATTTGATTAGATCGCAAAGTAGATTTATCTTTTTTTGTGTAGAAAATAGTTTTGTTGTCATTAGCCCATGTAATTCTTCCAGTAGTATTTTCAATTTTATCTTCTAATATTTCGCCAGTAATTAAATCTTTAAAATGTATAGTGTATTCTCTTCTTGATACTATATCCGTGCTGTAAGCCAGGTATTGATTATTTTCACTTATCGATTTGCTTCCTAACGAAAAATAACTTAATCCTTTTGCCATTTCTGGTAAGTTCAATATTAATTCTTCTTTTGCATTACTTTTATTTTTCTTTCTGTAATGCATAGAATAATCATCTCCTTCATTAAATCTTGTATAGTATGTATAACCATTTAAATTGTAAGGGACAGATTCATCATTTTGTTCTATTCTTGAAACAAATTCATCAAATAAATTATTTTGGAATGATTCAGTATCTGTCATTATGTTCTTTAAATAATCATTTTCAGATTTCAAATAATCAACAACATTTTTTGTCTGAGTATCTTTATTTTCTGACTTTTTTTGCTCGTCAGATAATCTCATCCAATGATAGTTATCAATAACTGTATCGTTGTGATATATATTCACATGAGGTATTTTTTTAGCGATTATATTTGGACTGTTTTTAAATTGTTTAGTCATTTTTTCAAGATTACAAGATGAAAATAAAACGATGATTAAAAATATTTTTTTCATTTTTATTTATTGTGGAAGATTAGTTGTAAGAAGCAAAAATAAACTTTGTTTAATAGCTTTCATAACCACAATCAGCTGAATTTTATTTTTTCGACTAGCAATCGGCCATATTTTTACTCCATTTTCAAGTAAATACTTCTAGACACATTATAAATTAAAATATTATTACTAAAAAAATAACTCTTGGGCTACCTCAAAAGTATTGGAATGGGCATCAATGATATTTTTTATGTGAACAGAATAACCTCCTCCCATGCTTACTTGGACGGGAATATTTTGATCCTTACAAAGGGTTAAAACAAAACGATCTCTAGCTTTACAACCCGCCATAGACAATCCCAACCGACCAAT
>TARA_B100000963_G_scaffold81211_1_pt1 | contig 10694 bp, 7 predicted proteins | sample TARA_B100000963 | Tara Oceans TARA_B100000963 (sample SAMEA2622097) | marine metagenome | biome: marine biome (ENVO:00000447); feature: surface water layer (ENVO:00002042); material: "saline water (ENVO:00002010), including plankton (ENVO:xxxxxxxx)" | depth 5 m | reverse complement strand
CCACGACTCGGGGAGAAATTCCCAAAGAACTACAACCGAACGTCACATTACAAGCAAATTACGCCGGAAAATCACTATCATGGCAAGGTAAAATAGTTCGGTCGGAAGCGGAAATAGATTCTTCGAGCAGAATGGTTCAACTCGTTGCCAGGGTAGACAATAGCTCAAATGAAATCCCGCTATCGGTTGGCCTGTTTGTGAACGCGAAAATTCTTGGACGGGAGGTACGTGACGTTTTCAGCCTACCCCGATCGGCGCTGCGAAGTTCTGACGAAGTCATTGTTGTAGATGAGGAAAATCGGTTGCGTTACCGAAAAGTAGAACCGCTTCGCCTGTATAAAGATACCGTATTGCTATCCTATGGTCTTTCAACCGGGGAGAAGGTTTGCCTTGCCGCGAGAAAAAACCTTATCGAGGGAACGAGAGTGAATACGATCACTCAACAAAGATCGGGAAGCTCCAACCAGCAAGTATACCTCGGGGGAGTACAATAAGTGCAAACCGCCATCAAATGGTTCGCGAACAATCCCGTCGCGGCCAATCTGCTGATGTTCTTCCTGATCATTACAGGTCTGTATGGTGCCTTAACAACTAACCAAGAGGAGTTCCCTAACTTCGAACTCAAAGTCATCGCGGTGACAGTTCCTTATTTGGGGGCAGCGCCCATCGAGGCTGAAAAAGCCGTTTGCGTCAGAATTGAGGAAGCAATAGAGGGTGTGGAGGGAATAGAGAAACTCTATGGGATGGCAACAGAAGGACAATGCACCGTCAGTGCAATGCTATTTAGTGATGCTGATGAGGTAACCGCCACTAACGAGATCAAGAGCCGCGTAGACGGCATCAATTCCTTTCCCGTTGAAACCGAGAAGCCGATTTTTACGGCGGCAGCGATGACTCGAAAAGTTATGCAGATCGCCTTGTTTGGACCAATAAGCGAATACGAGCTCAAAGAACTCGGCAGAGAATTGCGCGAGCAAATAGTCCAGGTCGAAGGTATTTCTCAGGTGGCCGTCGAATATGTTCGTCCCTATGAGATATCAATCGAGATCGCTGAAGAAACCTTACGACGCTATGGCATCACACTGCAAAAAGTCTCTGATGCAGTGCGACGAGGCTCGTTTGATATGCCAGGAGGTACTCTTAAAACGGACACCGGCGAAATCTTAATAAGAACAACGGGGCAAATTTATTCCGGAGAGGAATTCGCAGACATCGTGGTCTTAACCAACCCGGACGGGACACGGGTCACTCTGGGAGAAATGGCCACTATCAGGGATACTTTCCAGGAAGGAGACCTGAAAGCGGCGTTCAACGGCCAGCAAGCCGTGATGGTTAATGTGTCTCAGGTAGGCGACGAGGATCTCATTCAGATTGCTGAGCTCGCAAAAAATGTCGTCACAAATTTTAAATCTACCCTTCCCGATGGAGTAACTACCAATATCTGGATCGACACCTCTCTAGAACTAGGCGAAAGGATGTCCGTGCTGGGTAAAAATCTTTTCCAAGGCTTAATTTTTGTGTTGGTCATCTTGGCACTCTTTCTACAAATTCGACTGGCTTTCTGGGTTGCGGTTGGAATACCAGTAGCATTACTGGGAACCCTCGGGTTCTTGCCCTTCAGCGATATAACAATTTCGACGATGACTGTTCTAGCATTCATTCTCGTGCTCGGTATTGTCGTTGATGATGCCATCGTTGTAGGTGAGAGAGTCTACGGCCATGAGCAAATGGGTAAAGAACCAGTTCAGGCGGCGATAGAAGGGACATGGGAAGTATCGGTCCCTGTCATCTTTGGTGTATTGACGACGATCACCGCATTCCTCCCTCTGATCGCCGTCGACGGTCGAATGTCCAACTTTTTTGCACCGATTGGTTGGGTGGTGATCTTTGCACTGATCTGCAGCATCATTGAATCGCAACTTATACTCCCGTCACATCTAGCGCATAGAAAAAGAACAGCGTCTAAAACAGGCGTCGCAGGGAAATGGAACCTCCTACAGGGCCGGTTGGCAGGAGGGCTACAAAACTTCGCAGAGAACACATACAGGCCTTTTCTCATTAAGGCAATGAAATGGCGATATGCAACCACAGCAGTTGCCGTCGGCGTATTGATTCTTGCGTTTGCCCTAATTGGCAGCGGGCGAGTCACGTTCGGCTTTTTTCCAGCGGTTGAGGGAAACAGGATTTACGCCGCTCTCGAACTTCCAGCTGGCACATCGGCTGACACGACCTATAAGGCTGCTCTTCAAATCCAAGAGGCAACGATCGCACTCAATGACAAATTTGTATCTGACCACAATCTACAATCTGACCTGGTACAAAATGTTCTATCCAGTGTTGGCCAAAACGTAGATCGAAACGGACCAGGACAACCATCTGGACCCGGTCAGAGCAATATTGCGGAGATTGTGATTGACATTCTCCCCTTTGAGAGACGAGCCAACGTGACCGCTAAAGAGATCTCGAATCAATGGCGGGAGCTAGTTGGACCTATACCCGACGCGGTCAAATTGTCTTTTGACGCAGACACCTTCTCGGCTGGGGAGGCGATTGAATTTAAAATTACTGGTAGTGACATTGAACAAATGCGGCTCGCCGCAGAAGAGTTGAAAGTAGATCTAGGAAGCTTCCCAGGAGTCTTCGATATCAGCGATACTTTCCGTTCGGGCAAACAAGAAATCAAATTAGAAATGTTGCCAGAGGCACAAAATCTAGGCCTTACTTTGAATGATCTGGCCAGCCAGGTAAGAAACGCTTTTTACGGCGTTGAGGCGCAACGGGTCCAGAGAGAACAAGATGACCTTAGAGTGATGATTCGATTTCCAGAATCCCAAAGACGCTCTATTGGCGACCTTGAAGATATGTATATCCGTACGCCATCAGGGATAGAAGTCCCTTTTTACAGCGTCGCTCGGTTCGACCTTAACAGGGGATTTTCTGAAATTAGGCGACTCGATGGAAGAAGAGTCGTTGAGGTAAGCGCAGACCTTGACCGAGCGGTCAATACGCCCGAAGCCGTCATGACCGCGATACGTGGACAAATGATACCAGCCATGCAAGTGAAGTACCCCGACCTAGAATTTGAAGCGGGGGGAGAGCAAGAAGAGCGCAATACCGCTTACGGCTCCTTGGGAGTAGGCCTTTTAATATCTCTGTTTGGTATCTATGGACTCTTGGCAATACCGCTTAAAAGCTATTTACAGCCGCTCGTTGTTATGAGCGTCGTGCCTTTCGGGGCGATCGGCGCTATTACCGGTCATTACGCGCTGAGTGTCGACCTGATGTTCTTCTCTGCTCTTGGAATCGTTGCACTGACAGGTGTAGTCGTGAACGCATCCCTCGTTCTCGTGGACTATTCCAATCGCAGACGGCGAGCAGGGGAATCTATCGAGGAAGCCATTACAGCATCGGCAATTGTTCGATTTAGACCAATTATCCTGACCTCGGTTACCACTTTTGTAGGACTTATTCCTCTCATGACAACCACCACCCCCTCTACCGCGCCCTTTTTGCCCATGGCGGTATCTTTAGCATGGGGGGTTCTCTTCTCCACCTTCATAACTTTGCTTTTGGTTCCCTGCCTTTATCTTATGGCAGAAGACTTTACAACTGGGCTGTCCAAATTATTTAAGCCTCTGGAAAATGACCACCAAAAAAATATTGGACACGCCGGTGAGAGAACATAACTGGGAGCCTTGATTGATTAAGAAACTTGTATTTCTCCTCGCAGGCCTGGGGATTCTAGTAATTACGGCTTATTCGACACTAACGAATACCCGCTGGGGCCAAGATTTTCTATTGCAGCAGGCTATAACCGCCATAGCTTCAGGCGCGGCTCCCAGCAAAGGCTTTGAAGGCTTGGAAGTTCTCGTGTGCGGGAGCTCATCGCCTCTAGGCATGAATAGCGGCCAAGCCCAGTCTTGCATCATGATCAGAGCTGGCGATCAAATTTTTCTAATCGACGTCGGACCGGGCTCTAATCGTGTTTTGCAGGCGAACAACGTTCCATTAGGCTTACTGAAAGGTGTTTTTCTCACCCACTTCCACTCAGATCACATATCAGCAATCTATGACGTCAATCTTGGTTCTTGGGTTGCTGGCCGCCCAGACAGTCTCCAGATTTTCGGTCCGACTGGTGTCAGCAATGTCGTAAACGGTTTCAACCTAGCCTTTGAATTGGATCGAAAATATCGAGTCGCGCATCATGGTGAAGAGCTACTGCCATCAGAGTTTGGGCTTCTCCAATCGAACCCGGTGGAACCTGGACTGATCTTTGAAAATGAAGGACTAAAGGTTTTCGCATTCAGAGTCGACCACAAGCCGGTCGAGCCAGCATTCGGTTATCGATTCGAATACGAGGGGCGTTCAGTTGCTATCTCTGGAGATACTATTGTGAGTCCCTCTTTTATTGCGGGTATCAAAGGAGTTGATCTTCTGCTGACTGATGCCTTGTCACCGACGCTCATTAATAATTTTGCTAATGCCGCTGAGGCCACTGGAAACAACAGGCTCGCTAAAATAATGCGTGATGTTCTTGATTATCACGCCCACACCACTGCTCTCGGAGATTTAGGAGAGACGCTCAATATAGATCAGGTCGCGTTGTATCACCTAGTGCCGGTTCCGTCGAACTCGCTTCTTCAAACAATTTTCATGCGAGATATGCCAAGCGACACATTGATGACGAAAGACGGAGACCGATTTTTACTTCCCTCGGGTTCTCAAGACATCGTCTTCGAGCAATAAAAAAGCCCGCTCAGAGGCGGGCTTTTTTTGATCCTTAGGATCGCTTTAACGAATAGGCTTGTTTCGAAGCTTATCGTCGATCGCGGTGTAGGCCTCCCCTTCGTACTTGCGTACTTCGTTTCTGCCAACCACCATGTGATGAACCTCATCCGGTCCATCTGCAATCCGCAGTGTTCTCTGCCCGGTGTACATTCTTGCTAATGGCGTCCACTGAGACACCCCAGTGGCTCCATGCATCTGTATAGCCTGGTCTATAATGGTGCAAACCTTTTCAGGCACCATCGCTTTGATCGCACTAACGTAAACTCTGGCCTCTTTGTTACCCAAGGTATCCATCGCTTTCGCCGCTTGCAGGACCATCAGTCGGCAAGCGTCTATCTCTATCCTTGCTCGCGAGACGAGTTCGATATTTTTGCCTAGCCTGATAATCGGCTTTCCGAATGCTTCCCGTGTGGTTGTCCTGCGAATCATCAGCTCTAAGGCTCGTTCGGCCACTCCGATCGATCTCATACAGTGGTGAATTCGGCCAGGACCCAAACGTACCTGGGAAATCTCAAAGCCGCGACCCTCTCCCAGAAGCATATTTTCTTTTGGAACCCTTACATTATCGAAATGAATATGCATATGTCCGTGAGGGGCGTCGTCGTGGCCAAATACCTCCATACCCTCAAGAATATGGACGCCTTCCGTATCAATTGGTACCAGTATCTGTGACTGCTGCTTATGTGGAGGCGCATCAGGGTTGGTCTGGACCATTGTGATCATTACCTTACAGCGGGGGTCTCCAGCCCCAGAAATATAATACTTCTCCCCGTTGATAACCCACTCGTCACCTTCTAGCCTCGCCTGCGTACATATGTTCTTCGCATCAGAGGAAGGCAGCCCCGGTTCCGTCATCGCGAAAGCTGATCGGATTTCGCCGTTTAAGAGAGGCTTAAGCCATTGTTCTTTTTGCTCCGGGGTCCCTACCCTCTCGAGCACTTCCATGTTCCCTGTATCAGGCGCGGAGCAGTTCAGTGTTTCTGAAGCAAGTCCGTTTTTCCCAAGCTCATTTGCTATGAACGCGTAGTCGAGGTTTGATAAACCCTCGCCCGTTTCAGCATCGGGGAGGAAAAAGTTCCATAACCCGCTATCCTTGGCCTTTTGCTTCGCGCCTTCTAATAGCTCTAGCTGACCATCTCCATAACCCCAGTGTTCTTTCCGGCCGATACCGAGCCGATGGTATTCCTCGGTGATCGGATCAACGTTCTCTTTGATGTGTTTTTTGACCGCATCGAGGAGCGGCTGCGCCTCTTCGGACATTGTCAGATTAAATAAATCTGGATTTTCTAGTACGGCCTCAGCCATTTCTACCCCCTTTTTTCTCTTCTAAAAAACCGGTTGTTTTTGCAGCATACAGCAAAGCTTGATCGGATCCCAACCTCGAAGTCACCCAAAACTCACAAGTTCAAGTTTGGTTCAGTTTTTATTCCAAAACCGAACAATTTTCACTTATCAGAACCGGGTTGCACCGAATTTCACCTTCAATATTAACTCTATACTTGCTATCAAAAGGGTTAGTTGACAAAAAATAGTCCGTGCTGATCGCCTGAGAACCACTCTGAAAAGCCTTGTTCCTGCGAACTGTGTCATTACTGCGAGCTTCTTGAGTGCCAGAATCGGCCCGTGTCCTCACGAGATATCCTTGCTTCACAAGAGATTTGATTCGATCGAAATCTCTAACAGGATCATTAATAATCATAATAGCGGCCGCTTCGTGATCTTCGTCGACCGAAACAAACATAGGGCGATCTTGCCAACCTTTTAAATACCAATCTCTTTTTTCACCCCCTTCATCGAGTATTAAAAGTATCTTACCTCTGCTCTCGGCAAGTAAGGGCCATTCTCTATCCACCACATCTCGAGGATAAATCAGCCTGTCGCCGATTATCTCCTTTACAATCACATCGATACTCGTCAATGCCTGTGGAGTGAATAACTGAGGGTCCGGTAACAACGGGATGGCTTGGTCTTTTAGATTGAAACTAATCCAAATTGGAACATGGTCGGGATTTCTATCGGACCATTGTCTAATTTCCCGCAAACAAGCTCTCAGGGATGTACAGCTGGTCTCCATATCAATGACCTGGATATGTCCGACAGGAAACTCTCCGGAAACGGCGTCATAGAAGAAGTCGAGCTCCAACTTTCTCAGACCAAGTTCTAACTGGTCGGCTATTGGTGGGTGCCAATATTCAAGCGCCTTTGCCCCTTCACCGTCAATTAGACGAAGTAACCAAAAGTAGAGGAACGGCATTTGTTGTTTGTAACTATTATGACTTCCTATGAACTGGATTTCATTCATTCTCACTTGCTCTTTGGATGTGCATAGCAGAGGAAGAAGAATCAGCAGGCACGTTAGTCCTGTTTTAAATAATGATATCGTCATCCCCGAGAACATGGCCCCAGCCACGCTTCGCCTCTAGGTATTTCTGATTCGTGTCTACGACACCATGGACGTGCTTTTCCTGAATGACCTGCGTGACTCCGTGAGCCGCTAGATCCTCGAGTTTTTTTGGATTATTAGTCAGCAATCTAAGAGGTTTTTGACCCACAAAGTATTTGAGCAAGACCGCCGCGTCGGTGAAGTCCCGGGAGTCGTCTGGGAGCCCAAGAGAACGATTGGCCTGATAGGTATTTTCCCCGGCATCTTGTAGCAAATACGTGGCCGCTTTCGCCCACAAACCAATACCTCGGCCCTCGTGTCCAGCCATGTAGACGATATAACCCGATTTGGGATCGGCGTTTATTCTTGCAATCGCGTTTGCTAGCTGTGGACCGCAATCACAACGTTGAGAGCCAAATACGTCTCCAGTTAAACAATTTGAATGAACTCTGACTAATGGCTCATCTTTTGGCTCTCCAATCACCAAGACGCTGTTGACGGCTAGCGGGGACACCAGGTGAGAAAAGAGGTGTTGGCCCCCTTCGGATGTCAACTTGTTAGCCAGCGCCTCAACCTGTTGAAGTTCTGTGCTTCTAACTGCAGCGTACCATTGCACAATTATCCTGCCTTCCAATGTATCTATTGGCATGGGTATCGGACCGAGGAGATTGATAATTATTTCCCCTGGCGCTTGCGGAACCTCAGAGTCGAGTTGTTTTCCCTCGTAGTCAATCCGAATCAATTTTTTTTCTTTGATCAATCGACTGCGAATACTTGGGTCTAAATAGGTAAACACTGGTTACTGCTCCACAGCGGGTTTTCTCAAAATGGGCTCGAAAATTAAACGTTTCGAATTACGTCAACGGCCACACGTTCCAAAACATCAAAACGAGTGTCGAAGTTAGGCAATATCATGACTTGATCGAGTCCTGCGTTTGACAGGTCCGAAAGCCTCTCAATAATTTGATCTCGAGTTCCTATCATACTAGACGCACTCAAAACTTCTGGCGTGAGGAATTTTTCCTCTTCTTCAACAACCCAGCAATTATGTCCTGCATGAATTCTTTGATGACGACGATCTGCCGGATAACTCTCAAGAAGCCTCGTATAGTCTTCCCAGATACCACTGAGCGCATTCGGCGGTTGATGTCCGAAATTTCTAAACTGGTCATACGAGTAATGAACTGCGGCCATGGCCATGGCACCACATTCAGCCTTGACCCTATCAGAGTCAATTGCTTCACCATCGTCCAAAACAACCATGGTGGTGAGCGCTGTGGTGTAAAAGTTTGAGGGTGATTCAAGATCTTTACCAACAGACCTTGCTCCTTCGTTAAGCATGTGTCTCGCACCGCTTATTGCTTGCGGGTCTGTGGTACCCAGAACTGCTCCATCTCCATATTTGCCTGCTAATCCCAAAGATTTGGGTCCAAAACCAGAGACGTATAAGGGTATCGGATCCGAAAGATTTACGAATCCTTTGTCGGGCATGATGTGCTTGATTGGGATTGATTTTTCGTCATATCTCAACTCTGCCTCTTTGCCTGCTAAGAGTGGGGCCAACGTCTGAAGATATTGCTCAAACTCTGCGATACGCTGGGGCGGAAGGCCCATCACTCGTCGCGCTGTGTTACCAGATCCGACCCCAAAAAACGTTCTGCCGGGCGCAAGTGCATTAATCGTAGCGATACCAGCTGCATTCACTGGCGCTGGCCTCGTACCCGAGACGGCCACTCCTGTTCCAATATTAATTCGACTCGTTTTGTCCGCGACTAAGGCAAGTGTTGCATAACAATCAGACCAAAGCATTTGAGAGTCGGCCATCCACGCATGGGAATACCCAAGCTCTTCTGCACGAACGACGTAGTCAATGTCGTTAATATGAGAAGCAACACAAACACCGATATCCATACTAGAACACCAAGCGAACCACGCTCTCGGCAACGCATGCTGGCTTATCCTCGCCCTCAATCTCCACTGTCATTTCATTAATCACCTCAAGCATCTCGCCTTTCTCTTCTGCACTAACGAGCTTACCCCGGGTCCTAATTTTCGAACCGACACCAACTGGGTTCATGAATCGAACCTTGTTCCAACCATAATTTATGCCTAATTTCATACCGTCCACCGCGGGAAGACCAACATCCTGACCGCCTGGCAAAAAGCTCATTATCGATAGAGTCAACTGACCGTGGGCAATGGGCTGTCCGAAAGGCCCATCTTTTGCCCTTTCCGGGTCTACGTGTATCCATTGTTGATCCAATGTTGCATCTGCAAAGCCATTGACCCTGTCCTGTGTTATTTCAAACCAATCAGTTGGCTCAGAAGCTTGACCCAGTCTTTCCTTCAAAACACTTAAGGCATTTTCTCTAGCTGCGTTCCCCATAATTCTTCCCCTTCTTGGATAACATCAATCGCGCTACACACTATGCAAGACACCCCTTTTGTGCAAGCGAGCCTCGTGAAAAATTTGATTGCGGTGGTACCTCCAAATCGTCAGGCTATCGACTATGGATGCTGAACACCTTAGTCACTGTTTTGCGAGAATTGGATATTTCTGCCTCTTTCTACTAATGGTGGCCAGTCAAGCATCATTTTCGAGTGTTGTAGAGCCTGGCAATAGACCGCTAGAGCTTATCGAGTCTATTCAGAATACTGCCCTAAAGCAGCAACTGAACGAGTGCAGAGGAATGTCTTTTTCACCCAGCGACTTTTCCATCGGCCATCGCGGAGCCCCTCTGGGATACCCAGAACACAGTCTAGAGGGTTATGTGGCGGCGGCTGAAATGGGCGCAGGGCTTATTGAATGCGATGCTGTCCCCACGAAAGACGGCGAATTAGTATGCCGACACTCAGAATGTGATCTTGCTACAACTACCAACATTCTCCAGACACCTCTGGCAAGAAAGTGCTCCCAACCTTTTACCGGGGCCACAAGCACTAACAACGCCACAGCAAAGTGCTGCACGAGCGACCTCACACTGAAAGAATTTGCAACTTTGTGCGCGAGGGCTGATGCGAGTGACCCTCGCGCCAAAAGCGTAAATCAATTCTTAAGGCGAACAGAGAGTCCTGTTATTGAGAATCCCTTGACTTGCGGAAAAGTCATGAGTCACCGAGAAAGTATCGAGCTCGTTTCGAGTTTAGACAGAAAACACGTACCCGAATTAAAAGGGTTTGGCAAACAGACGAGATTGCGCGAACTGAGTGGAGGTTTTGAATACCGAGATAAAATCGTCCAAAACTACCAAAATGCGGGAGTCTCTCCTTCAGATGTATTCCTGCAATCCTTCGATATAGAGGATGTTCTCTACTGGAAATCCGCTTATCCGAAGTTCGGAGAAAACGCCGTCTGGCTGGACGGACGCAACAAAAATCCTTTTTTTAAGCCGACACTCGAGGACATGCAGAGATTGAAGGAAAAAGGGATCGATATTATTGCGCCACCCATACCAGTTCTCGTCAGAACTGTTGAGAATGGTGAGCTTGCCTTAAGCGACTATGCGCGATTTGCAAAATCCGT
>TARA_B100000963_G_scaffold49244_1_pt1 | contig 10709 bp, 10 predicted proteins | sample TARA_B100000963 | Tara Oceans TARA_B100000963 (sample SAMEA2622097) | marine metagenome | biome: marine biome (ENVO:00000447); feature: surface water layer (ENVO:00002042); material: "saline water (ENVO:00002010), including plankton (ENVO:xxxxxxxx)" | depth 5 m | reverse complement strand
ACCCGAAGGTGCCGCATTTTGAGTGCGGTGCGTCTACCAATTCCACCACGCTCCCATAAATTTTGTATTGTTTCTAATTAATTATAAACATAATTTTGAATTAAGGTATATTGCAATAACTGTTTTTAGGCTGCTTTATATTTCTCAATATTAGTAAATACATTTTTATTTCTATATGGCTTTTCTAAGAAATTATTTGTTAAATCTCTTTTAATATCTGCTCCCAAAATTTTGAGTTTACACTCGAAGTTTTCATAGCCTCTGTCTAAGTGTTCTAAGCCACCAACTAAACTTATATTATCTGAAGTTAAAGCTGCTATAACAATTGCTGCAGTAGATCTTAAATCTGAACCTTTGATATTACCTCCAAATAGTTTTTTTACACCATTTACTTCTGCAATATTATTATTTAATTCTATTGAAGCACCCATTTTATTTAATACTTCTACATGGTTCATTCTGTTTTCAAACATTGTTTCTTTAATTATTGATTTTCCGGTAGCTTTTAACATTAATGCTGTAAAAGGAGCTTGCAAATCAGTTGGAAATCCAGGAAATGGTGCTGTCTCTATATCAACTGCTTTAATTTTTTTTGTTTTAATCATTATAGAATTACTTTCTACATTAATTTCACTACCACTTTCTCTCAATTTGTCTAATAGGCTTGTCAAATGTAGAGGTATGACTGGAGATATAGTTATATTCGAAAACGTAGCTGCAGCGGCAATTAAAAAAGTCCCTGCTTCTATGCGATCAGGAATTACTTTATGTGAGCAACCATTTAAATGATTTACTCCTTTGATGCTTATGTTTGATTGCCCTGCTCCTGTTATATTTGCACCCATTTTATTGAGCATTTCACATAAATCTTGAATCTCTGGCTCTCTTGCAGCATTACTAATAACGGTTTCTCCCTCAGCAAGGGTGGCTGCCATTATAAGTGTTTCAGTAGCTCCTACACTTGGACATCCAAGTTTTATGGGAGCTCCAATAAGTCTTTTATTCTCATTATTTATTTTTGCAATCACAAAGCCATTTTTTTTATTTATTGTGGCTCCCAATTTTTGGAGACCTCTTATATGCTCTTCAATGGGCCTTTCACCAATATTACATCCTCCAGGCAAAGCTAAAGATGCTTGTCCTAATTTAGATAAAATAGGTCCAATACAAAAGAAACTTGCTCTCAATTCATTTACTAGATTTAAAGGAAGATTACCCATATGAAGATTTCTGGAATTTATTATTAATTCTTCTTGATCGTTTAAATTTTGGGTTACTTTTACCCCAATATTCTCCAGAATATGTTTCATTTTTTTTACATCCGATAAATTTGGAACATTTTTTAAATGAACTTTTTCTTCAGTAAGTAATGAGGCGGCAAGTAAAACTAAAGCTGAATTTTTTGCACCACTTATTTTGACGTTTCCTTTAAGAGGACCTTTACCCTTAATAACTAAACTTTCAAATTTAGGATTTAGAATCTTTTCCTGTTCGCAAGTCATTAAGAAACAGATTATTTTACCAATAATGACAAATTCCCCATGTTTAGTCCAGTTTTCTTAATGCTTATATTATTAAGAAATGAGGAAAGATTTTTTATTTCTGAATAAGCAAACTTCCTTTAGTCAAATTTAAAAGTCTTTGAAATGCAATTTAATTTGTTTTTGAAGAGAATATATCTAATTTAGAATGTAAAAATAAATTTTTTAAAAAATTAAAAACTTTATTCTTGTCGGTAATAAAGAAAAAAAACTAATATATTAGTAGTTTAATAGTTCCAGGTTCCATAGAAAATAAAAATCCAATCATTACCAGTAAAAATAATCCTTTAATTAAAAGATTTAGATCTTTTAAAGATAATTCATCTTCAAAAGATAGTAATTATTTTTGTATTGAAGGTACACATTTACTTGAAGAGTTTATGAGATTAGGTATTAATCCCTCTCATATAATTGCAACTGAATTATGGCTTTTAAAAAATAATAATTTTATTAAAAATATAAATTTTGATTTAATTTCAATAGTTTCAAAAGAAGCGTTGAAATCCGCGGTTTCTACCAAAAACCCAGATGGTGTTGCCGCCATAGTTCAAAAATCGGCTTTATATAATTCTCAACAGGAAAAAGATGAGGATTTTATTCTTATTTTGGATAGAGTTCAAGATCCTGGTAATTTAGGAAATCTGTTTAGGACCGCTTTAGCTGCTGGTGTAGATAGAATAATTCTTGGGGGAGGTGCAAGTCCGTTTAATAAAAAAGTACTAAGGGCATCATGTGGCTCAATATTTCACCTTCCTTTCAAAAGATTCGAAGGTAATGATGAAATAATATGTAGTTATTTATTAGATACTTTAAATGAACTTTCTAAGGCAGGATTTCAAATAGTTTTAGCGAGTGGAGACAATAAAGCATCAAAAGTTTCATATAAACCATACTGGGAATTGAATTGGTTAAAACCGACAGCATTAATTTTAGGTAATGAAGGTACTGGAATACACAATAAAATTAAAGAAGCTTTTAAAGAAATTATAACTATTCCGCATAGTGAGCTTGTAGAATCATTAAATGTAGCCTGTGTTGCTGTTCCATTATTATTGGAGAGAAAAAGGGTTGCATTAACTTCAATTCAAGAAAATAAAAGTGACTCAATCTAAATTTGACTTTGATTTAATTGTTATTGGTGCTGGATATGGTGGTTTTGATTCTGCAAAACATGCTGCTGAAAAAGGATTAAAAGTCGCCATTATAGAAAGCCATGATATGGGAGGGACCTGTGTTAATAAAGGATGTGTTCCTTCAAAAGCACTTTTGGCAGCAAGCGGAAAAGTTAGAGAAATTGCAAATTATGATCATTTGTCAAAATTTGGAATTCATACTTCTCCTGTTAGATTTGAAAGATCTAAAATTTCTGATCATGCAAAAAATTTAGTTAATAATATTCGAGATAACTTAACTAAAACATTAACTAGAAGTGGAGTTGAAATCATAAGAGGTTTTGGACGTATTCAAGGGCATCAAAAAGTTGGAGTTAGAGATAAAAATGGTATTGACCAAGTTTATTCATGTAAAGACATAATTATTGCAACAGGTTCATCACCTTTTATTCCTAAGGGAATTGATTGCGATGGCAGAACAGTATTTACAAGTGATGAAGCAGTAAAACTTGAGTGGCTTCCAAGATGGATTGCAATCATTGGAAGTGGCTATATCGGTCTGGAGTTTGCTGATGTTTATACTGCGTTAGGTTGTGAAGTCACAATGATTGAAGCCCTTGGAAATATTATGCCAACATTTGATCCTGATGTTACAAAAATTGCTAAGAAGACCTTAATTCAATCAAGAGATATTGAGACTAAGGCAAATCTGTTTGCAACAAAAATCACTCCAGGCTGTCCTGTCATGGTCGAACTTACAAATGCTACTTCAAAGAAAATAGTTGAGAATTTAGAAGTTGATGCAGTTTTAGTCGCTACCGGCAGAATACCTAATAGTGAAGGTCTTAATCTTGAATCTGTAGGAATTGAAACTGAAAGAGGATTTATTCCAATTGATTATCAAATGAGAGTAATCAAAGGTAATAATATTATTCCGAATGTTTGGGCGGTTGGTGATGTAACTGGAAAACTAATGCTTGCACATACTGCTGCAGCTCAAGGAGTTATTGCAGTTGAAAATATTTGTGGTCAGTCAAGAGAAATCAATTATAAGGCAATTCCTGCAGCAACATTTACACATCCTGAGATAAGCTCCGTTGGTCTCTCTGAGACTGAGGCTAAAGAATTATCTGAAAAAAATAATTTTAATTTGGGAATTGTGAAAAGCTATTTTAAAGCTAATTCAAAAGCTCTTGCAGAACTTGAAAGTGATGGAATATTAAAATTAATTTTCAATAAAGATACAGGAATTGTTTTAGGAGCTCACATCTTTGGTTTACATGCGGCTGATCTTGTTCAAGAAATTGCAAATGCAATAGCAAGAAATCAAGACGTCGTTCAGTTGGCATCTGAAATTCATACTCATCCTACTTTGAGCGAGGTAGTAGAAGTAGCTTATAAACAAGCTGCCGCTCAAATTAAATAATTATATAAAAATGGAAATTAGAAGAAAACCACCTAATCCAAAGATAAGAGTTGAAAATTTGGAATATGGAATCCCTCATAAAGAGTCTAAAGCGAACAATATTTTAGAAGAAATTATTTGGCATAAAGATATTGAGATAAATAATTTTAAAAAGTCACTTCCTCTTGAACAATTAATAAAAAATATAGAAAAGCTTCCTTCCACAAAAAATTTTATTGATGAGTTAATTAATAAAAGTAATCATCCTGCAATAATTGCTGAGATCAAGAAAGCAAGTCCTAGTAAAGGTGTATTAAAAGAAAACTTTGATCCGAAAAAAATTGCAGAAATTTATGAAAAGTCAGGCGCCTCATGCATTTCAGTCTTAACAGATAAGAAGTTTTTCCAAGGTGGCTATGAAATCTTATCAAGTGTCAGAGATTCAACTTCTCTTCCATTGCTATGCAAAGATTTTATTATTTCAGCCTATCAAATTTATAAAGCTCGTTTTTCTGGTGCTGATGCAATTTTATTAATAGCAGCAATCTTAAATAATTCTGATCTAATTTATCTAAAAAAGATTGCTGATAAACTAAAATTAGATGTCTTAGTTGAAGTTCATAATAAATCTGAACTTCAGCGAATCATTAAATTGAATTGTTTTAAACTTATAGGGATTAATAATAGAGACTTAAGAACTTTCAATACTAATTTGAATGTAACCTTAGATTTGATGGAGAATTTATCAAATAATGTTATTAAGCAAAATACTCTTTTCATAAGTGAATCAGGGATAAATGATTATGAAGACTTAAAGATTCTTAAAAAAGTTGGTATAAGAGGGGTTTTGATTGGAGAAAGATTTATGAAAGCAGACAATATAGAAAAATGTTTTAAGAAATTACTTAAACCTGTTTAATAAAATACACATATTTTACTGATTCAATTTTATAATAAAAAGTTGTTAATACAAATTTTGATGACGCATATAATGATGCCAGATTTATTCGCAGCAATTAATCATATTAATAGTAATGGAAGTGGTGTTAATTTATTATCTTCATCAAAATATGCAATGCCAATGGGATTATCTGCAGGAATTTTTCATGTTTTGAGTGGAGCAGATCATCTTGTGGCTATGGCTCCATCTTCTATCACGAGTCCAAAGTCAGCTCTAAAAAATGGCTTATCTTGGGGTATAGGTCATTCCTCCGGAATAATTATTCTTTCCATAATTGCAATATTTATAAGAGATATTATCCCTCTTGAGAGATTCTCCAGTATCGCTGAATTCTTTGTTGGAATATCCTTATTAGTTATTGGAATAATAGCTATAAGAAATTCAAGGGATTTTGGAATCCATTCGCATCATCATCAGCATACTAATGGAATTTCTCATAAACATTTTCATTATCATCAAAATAAAAATTTACATAATAAGAACTCACATGCTTTGACAGGTTTGGGACTTTTACATGGAATTGCAGGTGGATCACATTTAGTCCCTTTGATATTTGTCATAACAATACCTGATTTACAAGGTGCGATTTTATATTTATTTTCTTACTTAATTGGCTCATTGATAATTATGAGTCTATTCACTTACTTAATTTCAATAACGCTCTTAAATATCGGTAAAAAACAAATTAAAAGATTAATAGCTTTTGCAGGGGGACTGTCTTTCTCTGTAGGTTTATTTTGGATACAAAAAAGTTCGTTTATCTTCTTAGCATAAAAAATTTCTTAATTCTATTTATTGATTTATTTGATAATCGTGAAGTGACAAATCCAATGATTTCATCTTTATTTATTAATCCAAATGCGTTACTATCATCACTAAAATCTTGATTATCTCCAGAAACTCCAATTGAATGTTCATCTATTGATGAAATCCTTTTTATTAATTGAATATTTTTTATTGGATGATTTAAAATTACAATATCGCCTATAGATAATTTTCTCTTTTTTACTATATCCGTGTAAAAAACAATGTCACCATTTTTAAGTAATGGCTCCATCGAAATACCACAAACTTGTGCTATCTTTCTTTGAAAAAAAAGCAGTAAAATAATATCGATAAATTTATACTCGATTTTCAGGCTGTTTAACTTGCTTTTATGAAAGAGTCACTTCTTCCTTTAGATTCCCAAAATATATTATGAATTTTCTCGACATATTGCATTAATTCCTCTGCCTGGGACTGATTAATATTGACTTTACATGCACTACATAGTTTTGCTGCTTTCCATATGGTTTCGTGTAAATCAGGATATTTCTCTAGATGAACAGGTTTAAAATAGTCTGTCCATAAAATTAGGATTTCTTTTTTAGTCTCTTTTGCTTGATCTTCTTTAATAGCTACATATCTTGAAAAAGTATTATTATAAGCTGACCATTCTTCAGAATTAGTGTTTGATGGAGGATTTAAATCAATTAACTTTTTTGTCATTGATAAAACTGCCTCTGCAGCCACTCTTGCAGAAGCTGGATCATAGACTCCGCAAGGACCATCGCAGTGAGCATGGACTTTTATAATTGAGTCTTGTTTGAAAAATGAGGAGAGTAGTTTGCTAAACATTTCTTTAGATGTATATATATTTATTTTAGTTATATTTCGAACCAGTTGAAAAGTATTATTTTATTTTCTAAATCTATTAATTTACTTTTAAAAGGTCAACTTCAAAAATTAATGTGGCGTTTGCAGGTATTACATTACCAGCTCCTCTAGAACCATATCCTAGTTCAGGGGGGATAGTTAAGATTCTTTTACCTCCTACCTTCATTCCCGCGACACCTTCATCCCATCCTTTAATGACTCTTCCAGCACCCAAAGGGAAACTAAAAGGAGCTCTACCTATACTACTATCAAATTGATCCCCATTAACTAAAGTGCCAGTATAATTTACTGTTACAGTTTTACCAGACAAAGCTTCGTCTCCATCTCCAACAATTTTATCCTCTATTTTTAAACCACTTTCAGTAGTAATAGTTTTCTCAATTTCATTGTTGTCTGCCATAGCAAAAAGAATTGGGTTTGGATCTGAGGGGTCTAATTCAAATAGATTATTTTTAGAATCTAATGAAGATTTGTTGATAACAACTTTAGTATTACTCATTAATTCATTTTGTGCTGCATTAACAATTTTGGGAGAATTAAATTGACTATAAATTGTTACTGAAATGCAAAATAAAAAAACTGCAAAACTAATGAATACTTCTCTCACGTAAATTTAAGTAACTTATTCTTATTTTTGCAGAAAAAGGTACACTTGAATTAATTTCTAATAAATTTATTAAGATTTTAATTTTGTTGAAGTTACTTAAAAAGGATAAATTTATAAATTATTTATTACCTGTTACTGGTGGATTGATGGGAGGGGTTTCAATTTCATCTTTTTTATGGTTAATTTTTATGCCCATATCATTATCAATATTATGGAGTGGTTTAGGAAAAAAATATTCAAATTTCTTATGGGGTTTTTCTTTTATACTCATTAGTCATTATTGGTTACTTTATCTCCACCCATTAACTTGGCTTGGCTACTCATTGATTTCAAGTATTTTAATTACAAATATTATTTGGTTTTCTTGCTCTCTTTTTGGAGGTGCGCTTGTTTTGTTTTGGGGTTTGATAGGTGAAAAAATAATTCCTAAAAAAGAAATTTTCTTAATAGAGGGTAATGAACTTCTTCTAAGAGTAGTTTTTATGTCTTTATTATGGGCATTAGGAGAATTAATTCTTTCTCAAACATCTTTTTTTTGGATTGGGATTGGTGAAAGTCTTATCCCCGGTGATTTATATCTTGCTGGTTTAGCAAGATTTATAGGTTCTAAAGGGGTTTGTTCCATAGTACTTTTGATAGGATTTTGGTTATACTTTATTATTGAGAAATGGAAAAGAAGATTAAATATCAATAAATTATTTGTTGGTGGGATCTTAATTATTACTTGTTTACATCTATTGGGAGCATATTTAATAAAACCAACTAATCGTGATATTGAATTTCCAATTGCAATCTGGCAAACCAACATTCCCATAAGGGAAAAATTATTCTTAAATAATCAAATCACGACTGATAAAATCCTGGCTGAGCAAGAAAAGGCACTATCTCAAAATGCAAGACTTCTTGTTGCTCCTGAAGGAACACTATACAATAATTTCGTTTTTCAAAAACCAAATAAAATTGATATGCTTGTTGGCGGTTTTAGAAAAGAAAATAATACTATTAGAAACTCATTGATGTCTTTTAAAAAAGGGGAGAAATATTATTCTGGTTTTATTGATAAATATAAGCTTGTTCCATTAGGGGAAAAAGTTCCGAATATTTTTAATAGGCTTTTTTTTAATCTTTCATCATTAGGAGGTATTGAATCAGGAAATAATAAAAGATATTTTGAATGGGGAAATGATCTACCTATTGTGGGTGTTATTTGTTACGAAATAACAGATGGTCTCCAGATAAGACAAGCTATTCAAAATGGTTCAAAATTTATTCTTTCAATTGCTAATTTAGATCCATATCCTTTAAAGCTTTTTGATCAATATCTTTCTCTTGCAAGGATGAGAAGTATTGAAAATAATATTGATATAGTTATTGCTTCCAATACAGGACCATCAGGTTTAATTGGGAATGATGGTAGGGTGAATCAATTATTTACAACCCAAGAAGAAAAGAATGAAGTTGTTTATGTGGACTTTATAAATAAAAAAACTTTTTATAATCAGATAGGTGATAAACCTTTGATAATTAGTTTTCTTATTATTTTAATTTATATCAATTTCTCAAGAGTAGTTAACTAATTATCCCACCTCCTAAGAGAATATCACCTTTATAAAAAACAGCTGCTTGGCCAGGAGTTATAGAGCTCTGATCAGCATCAAAGATTAATTTAAACTTTGATTCAGAATTACTATCTTTTTTTAATGGAATCAATCTGCCTCTCATAGGCTTACTTCTATATCTTATTTGAGCATCAATCTCGATCTCTTCATGAGGTTCTGTAATTGATACCCAATTAAGATTTTTTATAATTGCTTCTTTTCCCAATAAATCTTTCATGCTGGCAACATAAACAATATTGTTTTTATGATCTAATTTTTTTACATACAGTGGTTCTGACCAGGCGACACCAATCCCTTTCCTTTGTCCAACAGTATAATGCTGTATACCATTATGAGAGCCTAATACTGTTCCATTTATATGTTTTATTAGTCCATTTTTTATCTCTATGTGTGTATCAATAAAATTTTTCATTGATCCGTAATGTTCGGCTAAACATAAATCTTGACTCTCAGGTTTTTGTGCAGTTCTCAAGCCTAATCTGGTCGCCTCCATTCTAGTCTCTTCTTTTTTTAAATCTCCTAGTGGGAGTATTAATCTGCTTAATACTTCTTGTGAAAGACTGTAAAGGAAATAACTCTGGTCCTTATTCGAATCAACTCCTCTTAATAAAAGGTACTCCTTGAAATTAAATTTTTTCGTTGCATCTATTTTAATGTCAATAGTTTTCTTGATTTGTGCATAATGTCCTGTAGCAATATATGTAAAATCTTTTTGCTCTCTTGCCCAATTAAGCATCTCCTCAAATTTTACATTTTTATTACACATTGAGCATGGAAGCGGAGTAATTCCCAATTCATATCCTTCTGCCGTTTTTTCTATTACATTTTTTGTAAATAAATTTCTTGAATCTATAACATGATGATCTATCCCCAAGTCTTCACAAAGACCTGCCGCATCAACTAAACCTTCAGAACAGCATGATCCTTCTCCTTTCATTAACCATAAGGTGAGGCCCTCAACATGCCAGCCTGCCTCTTTTAACAATGCTGCTGATAATGAGCTATCAACACCTCCGGATAAACCCACAACAATTCTTTTTGTTTTTTTGGATTTGCTATTAATAGAAGAATAGTTCTCTAACTTTTTTTCTTTAATAGATTTGGTCATTAATCTAAAGTTTTTGATCAGTTTGATTATTCTCTATAAATTTATTATGAATAAAATTAATTGGCCAAAATTAGATTCAAAGCATTTAATTGTTTATTCAAAACAAATTATTGAAATTGAGGAAGATATTTTCTCAAGAGGAATGCCAGTCGAAGCTCTCATGGAAAAAGTTGGTTTGAAATTAAGTTGTTGGCTTTTTAAAAGAAAAGATCTTCTAGAGAATGGAATAATTGTTTTTATTGGGCCAGGTCACAATGGAGGTGATGGCGCCGTGGTTGCCAGAGAATTACTTTTGAAAGGATATGATGTCTCTGTTTGGTGTCCTCTCCCCATAAAGAAAAAGTTAACACAATCACATCTTAATTATATTACCTCTCTTGGGGTAAAAATTTTAGATAATCCTCCAGATCCTCTAAAAGATGATTTATGGATAGATGCAATTCTTGGTAATAATCAAAAAAAAAATATCGACAATAAGATAATTTCTTTATTCAATAAAAAGTTTGATAGTGGGTTTGGGGAAATTATAAGTATAGATATTCCAACTGGCATATGTCCAAACACAGGGAAAATATTATTTGGAAATGCAGTGAAATCTGGATATACATTCTCGATTGGTTTAAAAAAAATAGGAATCTTGCAAGACTCAGCCATACCCTATGTTGGTAAAATTATTGATATTGAGATAGATATTAGTCAA
>TARA_B100000963_G_scaffold138830_1_pt1 | contig 10732 bp, 8 predicted proteins | sample TARA_B100000963 | Tara Oceans TARA_B100000963 (sample SAMEA2622097) | marine metagenome | biome: marine biome (ENVO:00000447); feature: surface water layer (ENVO:00002042); material: "saline water (ENVO:00002010), including plankton (ENVO:xxxxxxxx)" | depth 5 m | reverse complement strand
CTTGAATTTTACGAATTAAGATATAGTGGGAAAGGGGCAGCATTCCTTAGAGGTTTTAGAGCATTTTATTTAGGGGCTGTATTCAACATCTTAATAATGGCTAGCGTTTGTCTTGCAGGGATTAAAATTGGAGGAGCATTATTAGGCCTTAGTCCTGTTGAAACTCTATTAATCTCGTGTGCTATTACGGTTATTTACAGTTCAATTGGAGGTCTACGTGGTATTATAATTACTGATTTTTTCCAATTTATTCTAGCAATGCTTGCCACTTTTTGGGCAGCATACGAGATAGTTTCATTACCTCAAATACAAGGTTTAACAAATTTATTAAATCATCCAGATGTCATACCTAAACTTAGTTTAGTTCCAGACATTGCCGACACCGATTTATTTATTGCAGTATTTATTATCCCTCTTGCTGTTCAATGGTGGGCAGTTTGGTATCCTGGTGCTGAGCCTGGGGGTGGAGGATATATTGCCCAGAGAATGTTGTCTGCTAAAGATGAGAAAAATGCTATATGGGCTACGCTTCTTTTTAATTTTATGCATTATGCTGTAAGACCATGGCCATGGATTCTGATTGCTTTAGCTTCAATTGTTGTATATCCAAATATCGAGTCTCTTCAAGAAGCTTTTCCTAATACAATAGTTGGTAATGACCTTGCTTATCCTGCAATGATTTCTTTTCTTCCCTCTGGTCTTTTGGGCCTACTAGTTGCATCTTTGATTGCTGCTTTTATGTCAACAATATCAACTCATTTAAATTGGGGGTCATCATATCTTGTCCATGATTTTTACAGACGATTTTTTATAAAAAATAAATCTGAGAAACATTATGTCTTTATGGGAAGAGTTTTCACTGTTCTACTTATGATTATATCTGCTTTTTTTGCACTTTATCTTAATAACTCACTTCAAGCATTTGGAATAATTCTCCAAATTGGAGCTGGTACTGGATTGATTTTTATCCTAAGATGGTTCTGGTATAGAATAAATGTTTATAGTGAATTAACTGCAATGATTGTTTCTTTTCTTGTTGCCTTAGGGTTTGAATTTGTTTTTCCAAATAACTTCTCTGTAGAAGAGAAATTAATAATAGGTGTTACTATAACAACAATTTGTTGGCTTTTAGTCACATTAATTACACCTCCCTCAGATATTGAAACTCTTCAAAATTTTTACCAAAAAATTCAACCAGGAGGTCCAGGTTGGAAAAAAATAATTGATATTTCTAAGTCTAGTGGAGTTAACATTGAGGGTAAAAAGGAAAAGTGGGATGTGCCAACAGGAATTCTGTGTATGTTATTTGGTAGTATATCTGTTTATAGTATACTTTTTGGAATAGGGTATATTCTTTATTCACAAACAAGTTTAGGATTAATATTTATTATAATATCAATAATTTCGGTACTTATTCTAATGAAATTTTGGAAACGACTTTCTAAAGAAGAAAATTAGCCAAGGTTTAAACCCATAGAATAGGTAGAGGTTATACTTCAAACTCCTACTGTAACAATTAAAAATTATAGGATAAATAAAAGAGAGGCATATTATTTTAAATATTCTGTATTTAAAAGTGAGAAACTATCAAAGTGTTTATATCTTTTTGCTTTGAAAATGAATAATTATATTTGTTGTGAATCAGAATGTTGTTTCTATTAAATAAATTTAAACTCTTCTAATAAATAAAAAATGACTTTATTTTATATTGATCCTGGAACAGGGATGATCATAATTCAATTAATTGTTGCGGCGTTTGCATCTATAGTAGCCTTCTCAAAAAAAATAAGAGATAAAATAAAATCTTTTTTTAAAAGAAAATGATATTTAGTTGTTCCTTTAATCGCCCATTAGGGCTTATTTTCTTTGAAAAAAATAAGGGTTTTTTAGTTATTTACAAGTCTTACAAGAAACACTTTGATTATTTAAAAGATTAATTTGAATGAATAATCTCTCTATAAATTCTCGATTAGTTTCCATAATACTTCTTCCATTCTTAGTAAACCTTTATTTAGATCATTCAGTGGATGTTATTTATTGTATCCTTGGTTTTATGTGCTTTATAATAATAGACAGCCTTAAAAATAAACCTAACAACTCAATTATATTGACATTAATAATTTATTTCTTTTACTCTGTTTGGTTTTTTGAAGACACCAACCTTATCGTTCACTCATTAAGGTTTAGATGGTTCAGTGTATTGTTCCTTGTTGTTACATATTTTGTGATTTATTTGTCTGCGGCAAAAAAAGATGGAATCAAGATCTTTAACGTATTTATAATTTTTTTTACTTTATCCAAGTTTATAGTTTCTCCTTTCTATGTCAGTGAATCAATAGACTTGTTTAAGGACAGGTTAAGGCAATCTCCATCTGACTTTAATTTTGATAACTCAGTTGCTGAAGTTATGAATGTAAAAATTTTTTCCAAAGAGGAAGTCACTGATAATTTTGTCTTGAAAAATAATTTTGATGACATCAAGAATTATGTAACTCAAGAATCAATAAATTCTTATACGGAGAGGCTAAGGCAGTCTTCATTAAATTTTAATAATATTGTAGCTAAAGATTCTCCTTTAATATTTATTATTTTGGATGAACTTTCCTCAAGTCAAGAAATTTATAATTACACAAAAGATTCTATAGATTTTGATTTTGATAAAAAATTAAATCAGATTGGTTTTCAAACTTTTCCAGATTTTAACTCTTTAAGCATTAAGACAACCCTGTCTATGCCATCTATCTTTAATTTTAACCTTCATAACTCTGTTGAGACTTTTCTTTATGAAGAGGATATTTTTAGTGGATATAGTAATCGAAACTTAATTTACAGTATGTATCAAGAGAGTTATAGAAAAAATTCCCTTATTGATTCACTTGAGAAAAAGGGAGTCAAAGTAACATCATATGGCCACCTTAATTTTGATGGATATGAAAAGACGTTGAACAATCATCTATTAAATAAGGTTACTGATCAAAAAAACATGAACATAATTGATAAAGTTCTTGCTATAACTTTATATGGCTTCATTGATAAAAAGATACAAGGGCCAGACAAACCCTATTGGGAGGTAAATAAAGAAGTTTTGTCTAAGTTAAGTTCTATAAGTCCAGAAAAAAATAATTTTTACTTCTTTCATCTTTATGCACCACACTGGCCTTATTCATATTTTGATGAACATTATGAAGATAAGAGCTTAGGCGATTTAGATAATCATATACTATTTAAAAGATTTTTCTTAAATAAGCTTTTAGATGTTTTGAATGATAGTAAATTTAACACTTCGAGAATAATTATTACAGGTGATCATGGCTATAGGTTTGACCCAACTATTGATAAAACAAAAACCTCTCTATATATTAAAGGGTATGACAATATTAAAGACGTCAATAGCTTTGTGCTTCAAGATTTGGGCTATTTTATAAATGCATCTTTTTGAATTAATAAATACGCCTATTAATAATTCATTAAATTTACAATTCAAAGATTAATAAGTGTTTGATAAAAAGAAATATTTTAAGCTAATTGGGAGCAGAATACGTAGTGAATTAAACGATTTAAAAAGAACACCTGAATCGGCTGCTTTTGAATTAAACTTTGAAATTTCAGAATTAAACAAAATACTAGATGGAACATCCTCCAAAAAAGAGATAAATGCACTTATAAATAAAATGGGTGATAATTACCCAATTGATATCTCTGATTTATATATTCCTGAAGATGACTGTTCTAATGGAGTTAAAATTATGACAGGTAAAGATTCTATTAAAACAAGTAGAGTCTTTAATAGAAAAAACAGTAGTGACGAATTGCTCCCTTATTATGAATACAGGGATAGCGCAATGTCCAAATTAGGCCCATTTAAACCAGAATGGATAAAAGAACTAAGGAATGTAGATGATTCAAATCCGCATAATCCCGACATAGCTTATAACAACGGTCACTTTTTACATCAATTAACATTTTTTATAGGTCCAGTAAATTTTTATTGGAAGGAAGGTGAGGATTGTTACTGTCAAGAAATGAATACTGGAGACTCAAACTACATTACACCTTTTTATCCTCATTCTTTTGCAAATAGAGATAATACTGAAGATGCAATTATCATTGCAGTAACTTTTGGCGGAGAAGTTAGGCGAGCTCAAAAAGAAATGTATTGGCTTGGAGAAGAAAGAGTAAATAAATATAAAGAAATAGGAGCCCAAAAAAATAAGGGGAATTTTATTCCTATAATAATTAATAAAAATAAGGTGTTTAAAAAAAACAAAGATTATTTAATTAAAGATTTAGCTTATCCAAACCATCTAGAAATTGCTAAAGGAGTAGAACTAGAAATTTTAAATACTAAATCAAAAACTAACAATTTTGAAAGCCCTTTTCACTCATTTTTATTCAACTATGGTAATTCCAAAGTCATATTTAATTGGAAAATGAATGATATTATTCACAGTTACACATTATTACCTGGAGATTCTGTTTATATTCAACCTTTTATTTCTTATTGTTTTACTAATAATGCAGATGTTAATGCTAAACTTATAGTTTATGAAGTTGCAGGAGCAATGAATAGTTTGGCCCAAATTGAATTGTCATATTTTAAAAATAGTGACCGGCTTTCCAATGAAACAAAAAAATGGTTTTAACATGAAAAAAGAAATAAAAGTTTACGTGCCAATGGCAGCAGACTTAATTCATAATGGCCACATAAATATTATTAAAAAAGCTAACGAATTAGGTCAAGTTACTGTAGGTCTTCTAACTGATCAGGCTGTTGCTAAGTACAAGCGAGTTCCTTTCCTTACTTTCAAGCAAAGAAAATTTGTTGCTGAAAATATAGTAGGTGTTCATAAAGTAATACCACAAGAGGATGACGATTATGTTTCAATAATTAGAAAAATGAAACCAGATTATTTTGTTCATGGAGATGATTGGAAAGAAGGGCCTCAAAAAAATAAAAGAAAAAGAGTTATTGAAGTAATGAAAGAATGGGGAGGAAAGGTTATTGAACCAGAGTATACTAAGGACATATCCTCTACAAAGTTACATGAACTCATTAAAGAAATAGGTACTACTCCCGACATCAGAAGAAGAAAGCTAAAAAGACTAATTGATTCAAAACCGATAGTAAGAATACTGGAAGCTCATAGTGGGCTTAGTGGTCTAATCGTAGAAAGTACTAAAGTGTTAAACCCTGAAGGGGTAGGAATTGAATTTGATGGGATGTGGGCAAGTAGTTTAACAGACTCTACCTTAAGGGGAAAGCCTGACATAGAAGCTGTAGATTTAACCTCTAGGTTAACAAGTATAAATGATATTCTTGAGGTTACAACTAAACCAATCATATATGATGGGGATACAGGAGGGAAGCCGGAACATTTAACTTTTACTGTTAAAACTTTAGAAAGATTAGGAGTCTCTGCTATTATTATTGAAGATAAAATAGGTTTAAAGAAAAACTCTCTTTTTGGTACTGAAGTTGATCAACAACAAGATTCAATTGAAGGCTTTTGTAATAAAATTCAAACTGCAAAAAAAGCTCAAGTAACTACAGAATTTATGGTTATAGCGAGAATAGAAAGTTTAATTTTAAAAATAGGAATGAAAGATGCCTTGAATAGAGCCAAAGCATATATTGATTCTGGTGTTGATGGAATAATGATTCATTCTAAAGAAAAAACCCCTGATGAAATTTTTGAATTTTGTGAAGAGTATAAAAAATTCGGAAGTCATAAGCCATTGATTGCTGTTCCATCTAGTTACAATAAAACAAAGGAGCATGAATTAATTAACCATGGAGTTAAAGTTGTAATTTATGCAAATCAATTACTTCGCTCTTCCTATCCATCAATGATAAAATCTGCTAAATCCATTTTAAATAATTCTCGAAGCTATGAGGCTTCAAAAGATATGATGTCAATAAAAGAAATATTAAATTTGATTCCTGGCGGAAAATAAATCATGATTGATCCAAAAAAGTTTATTGAGTACTTAACAGAAAAAGAAATTGATTTTTATTGTGGTGTTCCTGATTCTTTGTTAAAAGAATTGAGCTTCTGCTTTGATGAAACAATTGATTCGGAAAATCATAAAATAACTGCCAATGAAGGGAGTGCAATCGCTTTAGCTGCAGGATACTACTTGGCTACTGGAAAAACTCCACTTGTATATTTGCAAAACTCAGGATTTGGTAATGCAATTAATCCGCTACTTTCTTTGTGCGATTCAACGGTATATAAAATTCCAATGTTAATTTTAGTTGGCTGGAGGGGAGAGCCTGGTATTTTCGACGAACCTCAACATATAAAACAAGGTGAAATTCAAGAAAAGCTTTTAGATACTTTAGAAATTCCATATGAAATTATTGATAATAAACTTAAAAATTATAATTTAATTTCTAATCTAATTTCAAAATCAAAAAATGAAGTTCGTCCTGTTGCATTACTTGTAAAAAAAAATACTTTTTCAAAATTTAAAACTAAAAAATCTACTTCTGACAAAAGTAAATTAATGCTCAGAGAGAAAGTTCTTGCGGAAATATTAAACTCCGAAATAAAAAATGAAATTTTTATAACTACGACTGGTAAAACATCAAGGGAATTTTATGAGTTAAGACAAAATAATAGTAAAGTTATAAATAAGGATTTTCTAACTATTGGATCCATGGGTCACTGTTCTCAAATAGCTTTAGGGATTTCTTTATTTAATAAAAATGATGTTTACTGTATAGATGGTGACGGTTCAGTAATAATGCATATGGGATCCCTAGCCATAAATGGTACTTCTAATTTAAAAAACTTTAAACATATAATTTTAAATAATGGTTCTCATGAATCTGTTGGAGGTCAACCAACCGTAGGTAAAAAAATTAACTTTTCAAAAATTGCTAAAAATTGTGGATATAAAAAAGTAAAAAAAATTTCTACTTATTCTGAACTAAAAAATTCCATAAAATGGATAAATTCAAATGAAGGACCATTGCTTCTAGAAATAATTATAAAGAATGGGTCAAGGGAGAACCTAGGGAGGCCTCAAGAAGTGCCTTTTGAAAATAAATTAAACTTCATGAAAAACCTAACGAATGAATAAAATCGTAAAAGGTGAATTTGAATCAAATTTAGATAATATACTTTTAAAAGAGAGCCCTGATTCAATTTTAGTTGTTACTGGAAAAAAATCTTTTACAGGTAGTGTCGCTGAAATATATTTCAATAGTATTTCATCTAATTATGATATAACTTTTTATTCAAAAAATGAAAAAAACCCATCCTTTGAAGAAATTTTAAGACTATTAGTAAAATATGCAGAAACAAATTTTGATTTAATTGTTTGTTATGGAGGAGGTTCAGTTATTGACTTTTCCAAACTAGTAGCCTTATTTAAAAATAATATATCTCATTTTAAGAATAACTTCCAAAACTCAGCTGACTTGTTAAATACTGTACCAATAATTGCAATTCCGACTACAGCAGGATCTGGTGCAGAATCAACACAATTTGCTGTAATGTATAGAGAAAAAACAAAGTTCTCTGTTTTAAATAAAAAAATACTTCCCAAGTATGTAATTCTAGATCCAAAAACAACTTTTTCTCTATCAAAACATCAAGTTGCTTGTTCAACAATAGACGCAGTTTGTCAGTCAATAGAGTCCTTATGGGCGAAATACAAAAATAAAGAAAGCGAACTGTACGCTTTGAAATCTTTAGCGTTAATTTATTCTAATATATCCAGTGTCTACGAAAATAATGAAAACATCCGCTCACTTATGTTGGAAGGTTCAAATTTAAGTGGAAAAGCAATCAATATTTCAAGAACAACAGGTCCTCACGCGATGAGTTATTATCTTACAACTTTTCATGATATTCCTCACGGAGAAGCTGTGGCTATAAATATCGAACCTTTTATTGAAATAAATTTTGAAAGTATTAGAGAGAAAATTAAACTGAAATTATTTGAAATTTTTAAAGTAACAACCAAAAAAGAATTTATAAGTTCTATTAAATTATTAAAATTAAATTTAGGATTAAGGGCCGATTTATCTTCTGTAAAGAATTTAAATATTAATAGGTACTCTTCATTTATAAATATTGAAAGATTAAAAAATAATCCAGTAGAATTATCAACTAACGATATCCTTAATATTATAAAAAAATCATCTTTAAAGAGTTAGCTAAATACAGTTGGAATGAATTTTAGCATTAATTAAATTTAAATTAAATTTTTTTGTTAAATTAAAATGCAGATATCTATATAATAGACATTCAACTCATTATTTTAGTTTTGCTAAGTTGAAAAAAATTACATGTTTTATCTCTATAATTATTAAACCTTGAATAAGTCAAAGATCAGTCTATTTAGTGAAGGAAATATTTATTTTTCAACTTTTATGCCTTTGGTAGAGTCGTTCATTGATAAAAAAATAAATATTTCCTATTACACATTAGACCCTAAGGATGAAATATTAAAAATTAAAAGCAAATTTTTAAAGGCAAAATACCTTGGATATAAGTTCATATCATATATTAGATTTTCGTTAATAGAAGCAGAATATTTATTGAGCACAACTCCAAATATTGGTACTCCAGGCTATCCATATCAAAAACCTAAATTAGTTAAAAATTTAGTCCATGTATTCCATTCAATAAGTGATATTTCAATCTACAGAAAAGGATCATTAGATCAGTATGATTCTGTTATATTGGTGGGCGAATTTCAAAGAAAATCAATAATAGAACTAGAAAATAAAAGGGGGCTTAAACAAAAAAAGCTTTTGCCTTTAGGTGTTCCTTATATAGATCATTTAATTAAAAGAAAAATTGAAAATAGTTTTTCAAAAAAAACCATTTTAATAGCCTCCTCATGGGGTAAAAAAGGATGCCTACGTAATTACGGAGTAAAATTTATAAAAGATTTAAGCAAAAAAGATTATAATATAATTGTCCGTCCTCATCCTCACTCTCTCAATTATGAAAAGCGGTTTATAAATAATTGTAAAAGGGAATTATTAAAATGTGAAAATCTAGAATGGGATGATTCGATTAGCCCTTCTGAGTCAATGAATAAATCAAATATTTTAATTTCAGATACATCATCTATTCGATTTGATTTTTTATTTGTTCATAAAAAACCAGTAATTACTTTGGATATAAATAAAGATGAAATGAAAGGCTATGAAAGAGAATTTCTAAATACAAATTGGACGGATAGCTCGAGTTATGATATTGGACCTGTTATCAAGAAAGAACATATTCATAACCTCGAATCAAATATAAAATTATTGATTAAAAGCCATAATAAATCAAAAATTTTAAAATACAGAAATAAAACTATTTATAATTTTGGTAAAGGAGCTAATTCAATAACTGATTTTTTTATCAACCAATAGAAAAACTTATTTCTAAATCTATAATGATTAAAAAAATATATAAATTTTTTGGAGGACCTAAAATAAGGTTTCAAATTAATGAATATCTAAAATCAAATTTTATTATCTATCAAAATTACCTTTTGAAAAAAACGAAATTTTATAACAATTTCAATGATTTTAAAAACAACTATTCTGGATATGATAAAATTGATTTAAGATTAAATCATGTTAAGTATTCAAAAGAAATTAATCCCAAAGAACATTTCAAAATTATTGAAAAATTAGATCTTAAATTAAACCCATTATATTTTGAGAATCTTCACACCTATGGGATGAGAGGAATTGTTTTTGATAAACTCTATGGAAAAAAAATAAAACAAAAATATTTTTTATTGCCTTCAAATATCATTTTTTTAGAGTTGATTAGTAGGATAGATACTAAATTCTTGAAAAATCAAATAATTGTTGATATTCCTTCTGGTTTAGGAAATTTTTTAGGGTATTTAAATTATTTTATACCCAAAAATTGTTTAATTGGAATTGATAATTTTAGCCAAATATCTAGAAAACAAGTTATGTTATATCAAAAAAAAACATTTGGATTTAATGTGTTTTCAAACTCGTTTTTAAAAGAAAGATCAGAATATTTTTTGTGGATTATTGCAGGGTTACCAATTTCTTTTTTAGAAAATGAAATTAGAGAATTTAAACCTAAATATCTTTTTGTAGAGACTACATGCATGCGTGAATTTAACTTAGTTTCTGATGACTATCAAGTTGATTTTTTTAATGAAATTGTAATCATTTTAAAATTAAAACACTTAGACTCAATCAAAAAATACTTTATCGATAATTAATTCAACCAAGAAGCATACCTACAAAAGTTGCAGATAACAAGGAAACAAGAGTGCCTGCTATCATAGCTTTAAACCCAAGCTCAGTAAGTAGTTTTGTCTTATTTGGAGCAAGAATCCCAATTCCTCCTATTTGAATTCCAATTGAAGAAAAATTGGCAAATCCACATAACATTATTGTTGCCATTATAACAGACTTTTCATAAGTTAAGCTTATCACATTTCCTACTTCTTTAAGATTTGCTAGTTCTATGTATGCAACGAATTCATTAGCTGCCATTTTGATACCTAGTAACTGTCCCATCAACGCTGTGTCTTCAGCTGCTATCCCAATAAGCCACATAATAGGCGCAAACAAATAACCTAAAATTAACTCTATGGAAAAATAATTGTATATGGTGTTTACATCTACCCAAGCGTTTAGTCCAAATATTTCCGCAATTTGAAATAAAATACCATTTAATAGGGCTATCAATGCGACAAAAACAAGAATCATTGCGGCAACATTTACTGC
>TARA_B100000963_G_scaffold107337_1_pt1 | contig 10734 bp, 7 predicted proteins | sample TARA_B100000963 | Tara Oceans TARA_B100000963 (sample SAMEA2622097) | marine metagenome | biome: marine biome (ENVO:00000447); feature: surface water layer (ENVO:00002042); material: "saline water (ENVO:00002010), including plankton (ENVO:xxxxxxxx)" | depth 5 m | reverse complement strand
ACGTCGCGCGCGCAATCCCTGTCACAGCAAGCCTATCGTGTCGGAGCCGGCAACCTACCAAGGGAGTCGCCAGCTTCAGCTCCTGATATGGCACGGTAATTCCCCGACAACTCGGCTTCATTCAGCAAGTGCAACAGAATGGACTCCGAAAAACCGCCAAGGGTTTCTCCGCCCAAGGACCAGGCCGCCGGAGCAGCAGCCGTTGCCTCGTCCCTTAACCACGTTCTGCGGTCAGCCGGGGCAAGACAGGGGACAAAAGCTCTTCTCGATCTAAATCAGGTTGATGGGTTTGACTGCCCCTCCTGCGCGTGGCCTGACCCGGATGATCACCGCGCCAAGACAGAATTTTGCGAAAATGGTGCCAAGGCGATTGCCTCCGAGACAACTCTGCGGCGAGTCGACCGGGAATTTTTTTCCTGTTATTCAGTCGCTGAGCTGCGTGAGCAATCGGATTACTGGCATGATCAACGTGGTCGACTGACCGAACCATTTGTTCTCAGAGAGGGCGCAACCCATTACGAAGCCATTTCTTGGGATGAAGCATTCGCTCTGATCGCCAAAGAGCTCAATTCTCTACCTGATCCGAATCAGGGGATCTTTTATACCTCGGGGCGCGCAAGCAATGAGGCTGCCTTCTTATACCAACTATTTGTCCGGCATTTCGGGACTAACAACCTTCCCGATTGCTCGAACATGTGCCACGAATCCTCCGGCGCGGCCTTGAAGGCATCGGTTGGCATCGGCAAGGGAACTGTTACCCTTGAGGATTTCTACGAGTCAGACACCATTCTCTGCATCGGTCAGAATCCGGGTACTAACCACCCCCGCATGCTTTCGGCCCTTGAGACGGCAGTCGAAAATGGAGCCCGGATCGTGGCCGTCAACCCACTCAGGGAAGCCGGCCTTCTAGGCTTTGCGCATCCTCAGAAAATTAGCGGACTTCTTAATAAAGCGACTCCCCTCGCCTCTCAATACCTGCAGGTAAGAATCAATGGAGATTTCGCGCTGCTCCGAGGCCTCGGCAAAGAATTATTCCGGCGTGAAAACGCCTCCCCAGGGACGGTGATCGATCAACAATTTATCGCTCATAATACCTGCGATTTTGACGCCTACCGGAGCATCTGCGAAGCGGCATCATGGGATGACCTGACGGACAAATGCTCAATCCCCCGTGCGGAGATCGAAAAACTCGCTGAGACAATCCTGCGCGGAGAAAAGAGACTCATTACCTGCTGGGCGATGGGCCTTACCCAGCATCGTAACGCTGTTGCCACGATCAGGGAAATCGTGAACCTTCATCTCTTGCTTGGCGCCATCGGCAGACCTGGGGCTGGGCTCTGTCCCGTTCGAGGACACTCGAACGTGCAGGGAGATCGCACCATGGGGATTTTTGAACGGATGCCAGAACCATTTCTTGCCTCCCTCGACCGAGAATTTGGTATCCAGTGCCCGCGAGAGCATGGCCATGACACCGTCAATGCAATCCTGTCCATGCACCAGAAACCGGGGCAGGTGTTTCTCGCTTTGGGAGGAAATTTCCTGCAAGCCGCTCCCGATACGAATTTCACCTCGGCTGCTCTCAAGAACTGTCGCCTGACCGCTCACATTGCCACCAAACTCAACCGCTCGCATCTTCACACAGGAAAAATCGGCCTGATTCTCCCCTGCTTGGGACGCTCAGAGCATGACGAACAGAAATCGGGTCCTCAATTCGTCACATGTGAAAACTCCATGGGAGTCGTCCAAAGGTCTCGAGGTAGTCTTGAACCTGCCTCCCCCGCATTACGTTCTGAGACGTTTATCATCTCCCGGCTGGCCGAGGCTACTCTCGCCGGCAGGACCTCGATTGACTGGAAGCGGTTTCGTGAGAACTACGACCACATCCGGGACACTATCGAGCGGGTGGTGCCAGGGTTCGAGAATTACAATGAGCGGGCGAGAAGAGACGGGGGCTTCTACCTGCCCAACGGCGCAAAAGAGAGAATCTGGGACACTCCCGACGGAAAGGCCTCCTTTTCAGCGGCGTCTTTTGAGCAATTCGAGGTCAGCGAGGGCCACCTGATTCTGCAGACGCTGCGGAGCCATGATCAGTTTAACACTACGGTGTATGGTCTTAACGACCGCTACAGGGGAGTGGGACTTGGGCGCCGGGTTCTCTTCATGAATCCAGATGATATGAAGGACATGGGAATCGCGCCAGTAGGCTTGGTTGATATCACCAGTCACTGGCAGGCGGAGCAGCGCACAGTGCAGTCCTTCTACGCCATCCCCTACGAAATTCCCCGAGGGAGTGCTGCTGCATATTTCCCCGAAGCTAATCCTCTCGTTCCCATCGACTCAACGGCCCGGGAGTCCAACACCCCGACCAGCAAGGCAGTTGAAATTTCGGTGTGTTCCTCATCTGTCTGATCCCCGCGCTCGATTATTTAAGACGGATAGAACGGGCTCCCGCACCTACCTCAGCTTTCTTCAAAATGACAGTAGACGGCTGGTTCCTTCCCGCCTTGACCGTAAAGGATCTTCCTTTCGGCGCACCCGGGTTGAAGGTCTTTCCCTTCGCTCTCACGGTATACAGAATCTCTCCCGAGACATCGTCAATGAGCTGGACCACAGGGTTTTCAACGTCGAAGGAAATAGTTCCAAGTTTACCCCAAGAGGGCGGGTTGTAATTGTCAAACTGCGAGATCGTTCGAGGCCATCCTGAATATTGCTTGGCCGCAGGATCTGTGAGGTCGACATTCCGAGGCCAGCACTCCATCGTGATTTCGCGCTTTTCTGTATTCAGTCTGACAACGCCAAACCCGGCAGAACGGGTATTGAGGAGATTTCCAGCCGGCTTCTTCTCCGGGTTGGCAGCGGCATAGTTCGTGACCTTGTTTGCAAAGCCGTCGAGGTGATCACCGGTGTAGTCAGGGGCCCCGGGCTCACGATTCGCCCCAGGCTCCAGTGGCTCCCACCACCGTAGATATAAATTTGCGATTGATGGGACACAAAACGACCAGATGGCATCCCGGTGATTCTCCAGCCCATGGTGGAAAATCGTAGCGAGGTGCTGATCTCCTGCACAATGAAAGGCAAACCCCTTCCGCAAGGCTGAAAGGGCACGGCTCCGACCCGACTGCGGCCAGCCGTTTGAATCCATGTCGGCGTGAAGTCGTCCATTGGCACCGCCATGAATATGCGCTCCTCCACAGAAAATTGTTGCCGAGAGAGCGACTTTCATTTCGGCCTTGGTCCAGTCCTGAGACCAGCGGTCGAGGAACTTCAGTTGGCGCTCACCCAGCATGATAGCCCCAGCCACATCAACACTTGCAGGATCATATTCCGGATTGCGGATATGGTCTGGTCGAGGGCCCTGCTTGGGAACACGCCCGGCGGGGCCGGTTTTGAATTTACGATCCTCGAGAATTGCGAAATCAACATTCCCCCAATTCAGGTTGGTAAACCAGACGCCGATACCCTGTCCGATCTTGTGGGGATCAACGGGATCAGGAAAATGGCTGGTCTGCGCTCTCTCGACCTCCTGAACATAAGCCCCCGGCCGGGAATATCCTCCGTCCGAGGCTCCCCCGAGAGTCGAAACCTTACCACTCTCCCCCCAGAGATTTGGCTGCCCGGCGTCGTGATCGTCGGGCAGACAAAGAGTGGGTCGGTCCTTGATGATCTCGCCAAAATCTCGACCGAACTTCAGCCATCCAGCATAATGCTTGAAGTGGTCGTAAACCTGGTCTCCAGCGAAGAAGAGCACATCAGCGTCGATCCTCTTCACGTTTTCGATGATATCCTTTCTTGAGATATCTCCACCGTGAGCCGGGTGAATGGAATTCCCCGTAAACGCAGCCACCACTACTTCGCCCTTATCCACCGGATTCTTCCGGATCGTGCCCGAATAGGTCGAACCCGCCGCGTGAACAACACGATACTCGTGTGCTTTCGAATCATTCCAATTTTCCACTCTGAAGGGAGCCGTCCATCCGGGCTCAATGGCCTTCGTGCGAGCGACTTCGACCCATTCGCCATCCTTCTTGATCTCGAGACGCACAATCCGGCTGTCACCTGCAGCGAGGGGATAAAGCTGGGCTGTCAGCTTCAGGATATTGTCATGAACCGTATAGAGCGCGAAGCAAATGAGATCTTTTTTCGCGACCTTCGGAACGGAGAGAACAGCCCGTCCCTTTCTCTTCTGGTTTTTTTGCTGGGAGACCGCGACACCGACGATCAGGACGACAATAGCGGATATCGTGAGCCATTTAATAAACTTCATCTGAGTGCATGTTGAATTTTAATTGATAGATAAACCAGACATCTTGCTCGGACCGACCGTCTGGGGCTCATCAGGCCCGGTCCCAGTGTCAGACTCTTCCCCTAGCGTCTCAATCTCATCCGGGCGACGCCAGACAAGAAAAAGATAAAGGGGAATAACATAATGCGGAGCTCTCAAGACCGCCTCGTGAATAAATAGATCTGCACCCCAGTAATTGAGGCTGAGAGACATTCCCGCCACCGGCCGCGCTATCGCTGTCAGAAACCCCCAAATGGCGGCATAAAGGGCGCAGGAACGGCGCGAAACCTTGAGGAAGATTCCGAAACACACAAGAAAGTCGAGAATTCCCGCCCACCATAGCAAGGTGATCGCCGCCGCATGCTCCACACCCAAAATGTCGGTTGTCATCGCCAAAAACTTTGCGGGCATAGGCCACAGATTCAGCGCGTAGCATCCGTGACCAATAAAGGTCATAATCATTGCCACCATGGCGGCCGCGATTGTCAGCCGGTGACGAGCTCCAAGACGCAATACCAGAATCAAGAGAACCGGCGCAAGAACCTGACCGCCGTGCTCCACCAGCATTGGAATCTGACGCTGCGCCCCCACGAAACGGGCGTAGGCCAGAATCCCCAGAAGGACTGCTCCTCCCATCAAGCCCACCATCTGGAGATCCGATTTCTCTCGAGCGGTCACGGTGAGTATCGTGACCGCTAAATAAAGCCATCCCGTCCATCCGATCCACTGTTGCACGAGTCCATCATCGGCGCCGGTGCCAACAAACCTGTCCCAGTCAATTCCCAGTCGCTCTGCCAACGCGTGACTTGCCTCCTGCCACAGCAACACTCCGTATGGGCCTTCCCAGTAGAAATGAACCCACGTCCATCCTGCGAGACACAGGAAGGCTCCAACGCGCAGGAGAAGCACCAGGGCGCTGTCGGCTTTTGAAGGTTTCACCATCTCGCCTCGCTGAAAAATCTTGGTCCGGACCCTGCGTCATATCGGGATCCTCCGGTAGAAAAAAATGCGTCCCGACGGTTGGAATCCAGCACTATCGAGATTGTGGGTTTACATTCCTCCCGGTCTGAACATGATCTCTTGACTATGAATGCTCTGGTTTGCACTGCCTCTGCCCTGCTCGTTGCCGTTTCTATTTCGGTTGCCGCCCCGGCAGGAAATTATCCCTCTCTTCCAAGTAAGGTCCTCTCAAACTACACGCCCAGTAAAGTTGATTCCCATGACTCGGAAACAATGGCAAATCGGGCGAACGCCTTCCTCTCCTCGCTCGATAAGAAACTGCGGGCTCAGGCGGCCCTACCCTTGAACAGTCCCGAGAAACCGAAATGGACGAACGTCCCGCCCCGGGGTCCACAGGGAGGAGTTCGGCTTGGAGATCTCAACGAAAAACAATTGGAAACCGCCTGTGATCTACTTGCCACCGTTCTCAGCCCGCAAGGCTACGGGAAAGCCCGTAACATCCCTCTTGCCGACGACCGACTCCTTCGCAATGGCCAACGACGTCCAGGTTTCGGGGCAGAAGACTACTGGTTGGCGATCTTCGGCGAGCCATCTCCGGACACACCATGGGCCCTCCAGTTCGATGGACATCACATCGCCATCAATCTGGCTTTCCACGGCGAGCGTATGTCGATGTCGCCAACCTTCATTGGAACGCAGCCCCGGGAGTTTCAACTCGGGGGCAAGAAGATCGTGCCCATGGAGAAAGAGGCCCCAACAGGCCTCGCGCTTTTCCAGTCGCTTACCGGATCCCAGAAGAAAAAGGCTACCATCCGTCCAAAACGGGCCAATCTGGTAGCGGCAGCCGGCAGGGATGGCTTTGTTCCTGATCCTCTCGGCTTGTCCTGTAAAAATCTCAAGAACGAACAGCGGGCAATTCTGATGAACGTCCTGAAATCGTATGTGGGTGATCTCCCGGGCGCGCATGCCGAATACCGACTTAAAGAACTTCGAACCGAAATAGACCAGATGAGATTTGCGTGGTGGGGCCCCGGAGAAAAGGATGGTGATTTTTCCTACCGCATTCAGGGACCAAGTGTGATTATTGAATACGCTGGCCAGGATCTTGGAGGCGATCCTCACAATCATCTGCACTCCATGTATCGGGATCCTACCAACGAATACGGAGCCCGGCTTGGAAAGAAGGCGAAGGATTAACCTCGTTTCCCCGAGGGTTCCAGCACACTCGAGAGATACTCGGTCGCCCTCTCCATTCAAAACACCACATAGAAAAGTGGATCTAGACGCTTGAGCAGCGCCACCGATGCACTACAACAAACCTTACCCATGAAAGTTACTATCCTTGGAGGGGGCGGAAGGGTTGGATCCAATGCTGCATTCTGCCTGCAGTGTGCGGGAATCGTCTCCGAAATTCAGCTTCTCGATGCCAACAGGAAACTTGCAGAGGGCGAAGCTCTGGATCTGATCCATGGAGCGTCATCACTCGCAGACCAGCGAATTTATGAAGGCGACTACGAACGTGCCAGTGATTCTGACGTCTTTGTGATCACGGCAGGCCTCCGACGGAAACCTGACGAGAGTCGTCTCGACCTCATTAACCGTAACGTCGGTCTGTTCTCAGAGGTAATCGGAAGCATCAAGGCGGCAGGCATGAAGAATAATGCCATCGTCTTCGTTGTCTCAAACCCGGTTGACATCCTGACCCATCTGGCGGCCAGCTTTCTTGATCTTCCGCCGGGGCAGGTGATCGGACTTGGTACGATGCTGGATACTGCTCGCTTTCGCTCCCTGATCGCCTCTGAACTCGATCTCGCTCCGACACAGGTCAGGGCGCTCATCCTTGGCGAGCATGGAGACACCATGCTTCCGCTGTGGTCCTCTGCCACCGTCGGCGGTCTGCCCCTGACGGAAGTGAAGGGATGTGATGCTAATTTCCAGAGGGGAATCTTCGAGCGGACCAAGAAAAGCGGAGCTGAGGTCATCAGCCGTAAAGGTGGGGCCGGCTGGGCAGTTGGAGCAACAATGGCGGAGGTGATTCACTCTATCGCCCTTGATCGAAAGCAGCTCCTGCCAGTTTCCTCTCTGCAGGACGGAGCTTACGGACTAAAGGACGTCTGCCTCAGTGTGCCCTCCGTAGTGGGTCGAGCGGGGGTTGAAAAGCACCTCGAACTGAAGCTGTGGCCCAAGGAAGAGCAAGCGCTCAAGGCCTCCGCCAAGGCTCTGCAAACGATGCTCGCTTCCGTGGCTGGCTGACGGCGCAAATACAATATCGGATCATTTTGGCCACCAGTCGCCAATTAGGGCTAGACGGGGCTCTGAATCGGCGGAAATCTATCGCCGAGGCCTTTACTGAAGGGCCCGTCGTAGCGACGTCCAAACCGTCGGCAGATTCCGCACCACTCAATATGAAACTCCCCACGATACTCGCTCTTTTCGCCCTCACAGTCACTGGAATAGCTCATCCTGACCCCAAGTTGCGTCACTGGGAGCAAGCCAGCCCCGATCCAGATAGAATCATTCTGACATGGATGGGAAACACCGCTACCAGCCAATCCGTTACCTGGCGCACCGATACTTCCGTCAAGGAGGCCGCAGCCGAGATCGCACTGGCTCTCCCTAGGGCGCGGTTCGACGAAGGCGCAAAGAGCTACAAGGCCAGGACCGAGAAGCTCGAACTCGTTGATCCCGCCAAGGTAGTTGTCCACTACCACTCTGTTGACTTCTCAGATCTGAAACCAGATACCCTTTACGCTTACCGAGTTGGCAGCGGGGACCGCTGGAGCGAATGGATTCAGTTTCGCACCGCTAAGGCAGAGGCAGCCCCATTCTCCTTCCTCTACTTTGGAGATGCCCAAAATTCCATTTTGTCCTTCTGGTCACGCATCATAAGGGCGGCCTACAAAAAAGCGCCCCATGCTGCTTTCTCGATCCATGCGGGTGATCTGGTCAATACCGCTCACAAGGACCGGGAATGGGCTGAATGGTTCAAGGCGGGAGGATGGATTCACTCCTCGGTTCCCTCGATACCTGTTTCAGGTAATCACGAATACACGAATCTCAAGGTCGACGGAGTAGATAAGGGCAAGCAACTTGCCATCCAATGGAGGTCGCAGTTCTCGCTACCACGTCAAAATGATATACCCGATTCCCTGGCAGAGACTGTATACACTCTCACCTACCAGGGTGCACGATTCATCGCGCTGAACTCCAACCGTGAGATTGAGGCCCAAGCCAAATGGCTTGAGAAAGTCCTCTCCAAAAATACCAGCAAGTGGACGATCGTGACCATGCACCATCCCATGTTCTCGTCAGGAGCTGGGAGAGACAATTCGAAGAATCGGAAAGTCCTCAAGCCTATCATCGACAAATACAAGGTGGATCTCCTCCTGCAAGGCCACGACCACACCTATGCCCGTGGGCATACCCCTGTGCGAATGAGTGATACCAAAAGCAACAAGATCAAGTCGCTTTACGTTAACTCAGTCAGTGGACCGAAGATGTATGATTTCCGTAAGGACGGATGGAACACCTACAAGCCCGATGGGGTCCTCCTCGCGAGAAAGGCAGTCAAGACTCCATTCTTCCAAGTGATCGATGTCGACGGTGAATGGCTGACCTACCGCGCCTTCATGGCCAACGGTCAACTCTATGACGCCGTTCGCCTGCAAAAGCTCGCTGACGGAACGAAGGAGATGCATGCGTGGGAAGACGACCTTGGAAAGGAGCGGTAACCTGTGGCCAGCAGGGCGGAGGCAGGGCTCTATGACAAATTCGCCGCAGCTATTACCGGTTCTTCAGATAGCCCCGGGCAAGAAATTCTCCAAGTTGCACGATACCTGCTGTCGAAATGACCAGCATCTTTTCCTGAGGCGGCAGATCAAAGGCCTTCAGGTGAAAGGATGCTGGATCTGAAGCTGCCACCTCAGTCACTTTGCCGACCACATCCAGCTTGTTGAGATTCTCCACGTTCGTAGGAGGCTGCTGGCTTACAAACCACCTCAGCCCTGGCTGCTCCAAATCTTTACGGCTTTCCGCAATGATGGCCTTTACTCGGTCTGCCGCATCCTTGCGGTAGGGATAATGAGACATGTCATTCTCGCCCATATGATAAAAGATCCCCTCGACTTCCACTTCATGCCCCTTTGCTGACAATTCCTCGATTGAGTCTTTTACGAACTGGATAAATTTCGGATAAATATGCCGGCTCTTCGCCATGCTCCCTTCCGGAGTCCAGTCAATGATTTGCGATCCGCTGTGGGTGAATTTGGCAATGGCGATGTTCCCCTCGGTTGCTCCGACAACCGTCCGGGCAAAACTCAACTCCGGACCGAAGGTGTCATAGTAGCCGGTTAAGCCAAGCGGCTCCCAACCCTGTGAACGGTGATAGCCTCCGCCCAGGTCATATTTGTAGGCAATCTTGGCGTTATCCCGGGAAAGAGATTCCCCACCCTTGAGATCCCTGAGCTCCTGCCTGAAAGCACGCTCTCCCTCCATGTTCCGATGTCCTGCAAGAATGAAGAGCTTTACCACACTCCCTTTTTTGTAGGGCCATTTTTTCAAAGGGCGGGGTGACCGGACGGTCAGGCCAATCGTGCGCAGGTAGGCGGCGGCATAGTTTTCCCCATGCTGCAATTGTCCAAGAGTTCCATAGTGGTAGTGCAACCCTACCGGGTGACCGATCTCCGCCCCCACGTGTGAGGTCGGCACATACTCCGCCAGAACATCACTCGACGTGACCTCTCGCTGGCCAAGACTGATGGCATACATACGGGGACGAAGGTCCATTCCCCAGATCGTCTTAGTACACAGCTCCCCGATGTAGAACTTGAGATCCGGAGTTTTGAGATCACGGCGCCAGCTGGCGAGAAACCTCCTTAGATTCTTACCATAGGATTCCATGTAATCCCCGTTGAACATGTCGTTCTCGCCCTGATGCCACATGAACCCATCAAGACGGTATTTGATTCCCTTCTCGTCTAGCTCAGCCAAAGCCGTGCGGATGGTCTCAAGCGCGAGGGGATACATCTTAAAACCTTTGGGATAATCGGGATTCCAATCTCCTCCAAGATGAGTTCCCCCAGCCGCAACCTTGATGATACCAACAGGGGCTTTGATGAAACTCGTTATCTTCCGGGCAAAACTCAGTTCCGGGCCAACCACATTATTGACATGCTGAAGTGGCACCCATCCCTCTGATCGCCTTTTATTTTCCCGGCCGATACAGTAATTGAAGAGGACCTTTTCCTGCGGATGTTCCAGACCGGCATACGGTGGGAAGCGCTTGATATCTCCCACCTTAGAATCAGAGCCCACCATGTTTGACTGGCCTGCAAAAATAAACACCCGCAGGGTCTCTTGATCATCATTGCCCTGACCTGATACCGACAGCGCGGGAACCCAGAGGAGGAGACAGCAGGCAAGAACGGGGAAACGGTGAGGTCTCATCATTCTTCTCAAGATTCACAGGACAGGCCCCTAGCCAAGGCCTTTAG
>TARA_B100000963_G_scaffold9337_1_pt1 | contig 10741 bp, 12 predicted proteins | sample TARA_B100000963 | Tara Oceans TARA_B100000963 (sample SAMEA2622097) | marine metagenome | biome: marine biome (ENVO:00000447); feature: surface water layer (ENVO:00002042); material: "saline water (ENVO:00002010), including plankton (ENVO:xxxxxxxx)" | depth 5 m | reverse complement strand
TAATGCTTCAACTAGAGGATCTTAAAAAATTACTTATGGAGCAAAATGTAAGCATTAAGGTTGATAAGAAAGTAGTAATAAAGATAGCTAATGATTCATACCAACCACAATATGGAGCTAGATCTGTCAATAGAGAATTGAGAAGACAAATTGAAAATCCATTAGCAACTAAACTCTTAGAGAATAATTTCACAAAAAAAACTATTTCAATTAAACTTGCTCCCGAAGATAAAGAAGTCATTTTATTTACTCCTAGCCCACGAGCAAACTAATAAGTTAATATATCAATATGATAAAGACCTTTGTTTAACTAAAATTTGTGACAAGTCCTACTAACAAGCAAGATCAATTAAATGAGTCTACTTCAGATATTGAAGTAGAAAAAAAGAAAAAAAACTTTTTTGTCTCAACTTATGATGAACTTAAGTTAGTGGTATGGCCCAATAAACAACAATTATTTAGTGAGTCAGTCGCAGTTATTATAATGGTTTCTTTTTCCGCAGCTGCCATAGCTGCTGTAAGCAGATTCTATGGATGGGCAGCGGCACAAATTTTTCAATTAAATTAATGAATACTTATTTAAACTTCATTAATTTAAAATTTATTTCTATTAGGATTTCATTCTAAAACAACCATGAGTAACGAGCCTTCAAGTAGTTTAATTTCCCAAAAAGCAAATACTGGTATAGCCAGATGGTATGCAGTACAAGTTGCTTCTAGCTGTGAAAATAAAGTCAAAGCGACCCTAGAACAGAGATCAGTAACATTAGGAGTTAATAATAGAATATTAGAAATCGAAATTCCACAAACGCCTGGAATTAAATTAAAAAAAGACGGCTCTAGGCAAACCACTGAAGAAAAAGTTTTTCCAGGCTATGTATTAGTTAGGATGGTTTTAGATGAAGATACTATGATGGCAGTAAAGAGTACACCCAATGTTATAAACTTTGTTGGAGCAGAAGACGGAAGAGGTAGCGGGAGAACAAGAGGTCATATCAAACCTAGGCCATTATCTAGACAAGAAGTTAACAGAATTTTTAAACGTGCATCAGAGAAAAAAGCAATTGTAAAATTAGATATAGAAGAAAAAGATCGTATTATAGTTACAAGTGGGCCTTTCAAAGATTTCCAAGGAGAAGTAATTGAAGTCTCTGGAGAGAGGAATAAATTAAAAGCTCTTCTTTCAATCTTTGGGAGGGAAACTCCTGTAGAATTAGAATTCTCCCAAATCAACAAACAAAACTAATTAGTTCTATTGTTGAAAATAATCATTTTAAATTTCAATTCAAATTAAAAAAAATGGCAAAAAAAGTTGTTGCAATGATTAAGCTAGCTCTTCAAGCAGGAAAAGCTAATCCAGCTCCTCCCGTTGGCCCTGCATTAGGACAGCATGGAGTGAATATTATGGCATTTTGCAAGGAATATAATGCACGGACCCAAGATAAAGCCGGCTTTATTATTCCAGTTGAAATTTCAGTATTTGAAGATAGAAGTTTTACATTCATAACAAAAACTCCACCAGCTTCAGTATTAATAACTAAAGCAGCCGGCATTGAGAAAGGTGCTGGTGAATCTGCAAAAGGTTCTGTAGGTAAGATAAGTAAATCACAACTAGAAGAAATAGCCAAAACTAAGCTCCCTGATCTAAACTGTACTAGTATCGAATCTGCAATGAAAGTAATTGAAGGTACTGCTCGCAACATGGGCGTATCAATTTCAGATTGATATAATTCCATAATCAAAAAATGGGGAGGTCAAATAGTACCGTTAGAACCCAATCAAATCATGAAAAAATCATCTAAAAGAATGGCACTTCTCTCTAAAAAGATTGAAGATCGCATTTATACAGCTCAAGAGGCTCTAAGCATTGTTAAAGAAAATGCTAATGCAAAATTTGATGAAACTATTGAAGCACACATCAGATTAGGTATTGATCCAAAATATACAGATCAACAACTAAGAACGACCGTTGCATTACCCAATGGAACAGGTCAAACTATAAAAATTGCTGTCATCACTAGTGGAGAAAATGTATCAAAAGCGAAAGCTGCAGGTGCAGACTTATTTGGAGAGGAAGATCTAGTTGAAAGCATCAACAAAGGTAATATGGACTTTGATTTATTAATTTCAACTCCTGACATGATGCCCAAAGTTGCAAAACTCGGGAGAGTTTTAGGACCAAGAGGTTTAATGCCAAATCCAAAAGCAGGTACCGTAACTAATGATATCGCAAATGCTATCAAGGAATTTAAGGCTGGAAAATTAGAATTCAGAGCTGATAAAGCTGGAATTGTTCATGTTCGTTTTGGAAAAGCAAGTTTTTCAACTAATCAATTATTTGAGAATTTAAAGACATTGCAAGAAGCTATCGATAAGAACAAGCCAAGCGGAGCTAAGGGTAAATACTGGAAGACACTCTACTTATCCTCAACAATGGGTCCCTCCATTCAAGTTGATATAGGTGAATTACAAGATTATCAACAAGAAAGTTAACTCCTTGTAGTACAATAATAATTGCAATAATACGACCAGAGAAAGTGGGTTAATTTAGTTTTTCTAAATTATTAATACCCACCTAGGTTTTGTTTTAATTTTTATCCTTTTGGATCGAATAAAAGCGACCTAGATTTTAACTGAGTCGCATTTCCTGCTCTTCCTAAACTACGATCCAAAAAAGAATGGGCCGAACACTTGAGAATAAGCAACAAATAGTTAAAGAGATCAAAAATCTCTTGAACGATTCGGAAATGGCCGTAGTCCTAGACTACAAAGGTTTAACGATCAAAGAAATGTCTGATTTGCGATCAAGATTGCAAAATATCAATGGCATTTGCAAAGTCACTAAGAACTCATTGATGCGCAGAGCAATTGATGGGGAAAGTAACTGGAGTGATCTTGAACCTTTACTAACGGGAACTAATGCCTTTGTTTTAATAAAAGAAGACGTTGGAGGGGCTGTTAAAGCTATTCAATCTTTTCAGAAAGAAACAAGTAAATCCGAAACCAAGGGTGCTTTATTTGAAGGGAAACTTCTCAGCCAAGCTGAAATTAAAGAAATCGCTGATCTTCCTACTAGAGAAGTATTAATGGCAAATATTGCTGGTGCCATAAATGGCTTAGCAACTAAGTTAGCTATTGGTATTAATGAAATTCCATCTGGGCTTGCAAGATCGCTAAAACAACATTCTGAAAGTTCAGAATCTTAAATTCCAATTCATTTATCTATTAAAAAAATGTCTGCAAAAACCGAAGAAATTTTAGAGTCATTAAAATCTCTCTCTCTTTTAGAAGCTTCAGAGCTTGTCAAACAAATTGAAGAAACTTTTGGAGTTTCAGCAGCCGCCTCAGCAGGTGTAGTAATGGCTGCCCCAGGAGCTGCAGGTGGTGATGGTGACACCGCAGCTGCCGAAGAACAAAGTGAATTTGATGTTATCCTAGAAAGCTTTGATGCAGCAGCAAAAATCAAGGTTCTTAAAGTAGTGAGAAATGCTACTGGGCTTGGACTTGGTGATGCAAAAGCGCTTGTAGAATCAGCACCAAAGACCGTAAAAGAAGGAGTAGCTAAAGCAGATGCTGAAGCTCTTAAAAAAGAAATTGAAGAAGCTGGAGGAAAAGTTACACTTAAGTAAGTAATCAGTTTCTAGCCGATACTTTTATTATCGGCTTCTCAATATGAATATAAGTCAGCATATGGCAATTGAAGCTGCTACGGATGGAGCTTGTAGTGGCAACCCTGGTAATGGAGGATGGGGAGGATTGATACTATTCGATGATGGTAGCGAAATAGAAATAGGGGGAGCTGAAATAAATACCACTAATAATAGAATGGAGCTTATGGCGGCTATAAAAACACTCGAGAAATTAAAAGAATTTAAAATCAAAGATAATTTTAAATTAAGAACAGATAGTAAATATGTAATTGAAGGTTATAGCAATTGGATAAAGAATTGGAAAAAGAACGGCTGGAAAACAAGCGCTGGTAAACCTGTACAAAATATAGATTTATGGCAAAAGATAGATGAATTAAGAATAACTGGATTAAAAATGGAATTTGTAAAAGGACATAATGGAGATAAATATAATGAAAGAGTTGACTTAATAGCGACAAATTATAGTAAAGGAATATCTTTAAAAAAGGAGACTAAGCAAAAAAGTTATTTGAATGATCAACTAATAGACAAAGTATCTCCAGAGATAGTGAATCTATATACTCGTATTGAATTGGTCAGCAAGTTTGCTCAAAAAGGTTATCTGTTAGATTCGTATGAATTATGTCAATTACTTTCGATAAAGGAAAATAAATTCATACAAAAATTTGAACAATTTGAATGGAGAAATTGGCTTATCAAACCAACAATCACACAAAAATGGCAAATACAAGAAATTAAAACAAACTCTTAACAACAAAATAAATGGCATCAATCACAAATATTTATGAGAAATTAATAAAACCAATACTTAAGAAAGATAATAGTATTGATGCAGAATGTTTAACAAATTTATCATTGAGCATTTTAGCCTTTTGCTCTAAAAACAAAGACTGGAAAATAATTTCAAATCTTCTTAAGGAGATTAGTGAGGAATTTTGTATTAAAAATGAAAAGTTAAAGCAAGAAATCTATGGGATTAATTTCCCCAATCCTATAGGTCTTGCTGCAGGATTTGATAAAAATGGAATAGCTGCAAATATTTGGAAAGAGTTAGGGTTTGGTTTCTCAGAGTTAGGAACAGTTACCAAATATGCCCAACCAGGGAACCCAAAACCTAGACTATTCAGGATTGCTAATGAACAAGCTGCATTAAATAGAATGGGTTTTAATAATAACGGGGCTGATATTTTATTACAAAATTTAGTAAAACAAAATATTCAGGAAAGAGATGCGAGAAAACAAAATTGTTTAGGAATAAATTTTGGTAAGTCAAAGATTACACCTATTTCACATGCAACTGATGATTACCTTTCATCATTAAAGTTATTAATACCTTACTGTGACTATGCCGCAATAAATGTAAGTTCGCCCAATACTGAAGGATTAAGAAAATTACAAGATCCTATTCTTCTAAGAGAGCTACTTAAAGAAATTAAAGGACTTCCAAATTGCCCACCTTTATTTGTCAAAATAGCTCCAGATTTAAACTTCAAGGAAATAGATGAAATTTGCCAACTGATTAATGATGAAAAAATAAATGGCATTATTGCGACAAATACCAGTCTTGATAGATTAGGTCTTGAAAATATTCTAATTGAAAACACAGGATATCTATTATCTCAAGAGAAAGGAGGATTAAGCGGAAAACCATTAAGGCAAAAAGCAAATACAATTATCAAACATATACACAATATTGATAAAAATTTAATTCTGATTGGAGTTGGAGGAATAGATTCTCCAGAATCTGCTTGGGAAAGGATAACTTCAGGTGCTTCTTTAATACAGGTTTATACTGGTTGGATTTATAAAGGACCTAGTTTAATTCCTGATATTTTAAAAGGTATTGTTAAACAACTGAATTATTATCAAATTCCAAATATAAAAGAAGCTATTGGGTCAGGTTTAGTATGGAAAGATTGAGTTTATAAATAAGTATATTAGGATTAGCTCTATATATTTTTTATATTTTGAAAAATTTTGACTTCCAACATGGTGGAAATATTTTCTTCTATGCTAAAAAATTTAATTTATCTATCGAAAATATTATAGACGCAAGCGCTTCCATAGTTCCATTCAAATTACCGCATTTTCTTATAGATGAATTACATCTAGAAATAGAGAAAGAGAATTTTAGATATTATCCAGAGAAAAACTTAGATACTTTAAAAAAGGTCATAGGAAATTTTCATAATATAGATCCTAATTGTGTCATGCCAGGCAATGGCGCCTCGGAATTAATTACTTGGGTAGGATTTGAAGCATCAAAATTTAAAAGTAATTGCTTGCCAGTTCCTGGATTTGTTGATTATGAACGTGCGTTAAATTGCTGGAACGCAAACTATTTTTTTGAGGAACTCCCCAAAAATAATTTTTTAAAAGAAAAACAATCATTTCCTCTTAGACCAAAATGTGATGTCCTTTGGATTACTAATCCACATAATCCAACTGGACAATTATGGGATAGAAAATCTTTGGAAAAATTAATCCCAGAATATAAACTTATAATCTGCGATGAAGCGTTTTTATCTATTACTCCAAATGGTGAGTATGAATCTCTAATTCCACTTACAAAAAAATATAATAATCTAATTATCATTAGAAGTTTGACTAAATTATTTAGTTTAGCTGGTTTAAGATTAGGTTACATGATTGGCTCATCAGAGATTCTAAATAGACTAGATAAATTAAGAGATCCATGGCCAATGAATACGCTTGCAATTCAGGCAGGCATAAAATTATTGAGTAATAAATTTGAATATAATAAATGGACGAAAAAAATCCATAAATGGATCGAGATTGAGAAAAAATGGTTTTCCAAAGAGTTGTTGAAAATTAAACTATTAAAAGTCCATGAATCATCAACAAATTTTTTTTTAATAGAGAGCAATAATTCTTTGGTAAAGACCATCAATTATCTAGCCAAGGAAGGTATTTTGATTAGGGAATGTTCTTCATTTAAATGTTTAGACAATAGGTGGGCAAGAATAAGTTTGCAAACACACTCTAAGAATCAACAAATAGCTATTCAACTTCAAAAAATATTATTATAAGAATTAATAATTATCTTTATTTCTTTCCTATGATTTTTTAAAGATAGTTGACCAATATTTTTCTTCATTAACTCTATAATTGGGTATTTATTATTTTTATTTTTTATATCCGTTTTGAATATTCTCTTTAAATTATTTTCAAGGTTTTTTTCTAAATCTTTATTTTGTTTAATCATTATTGTGCCTCCCTTTGATGAAAGATATAAAGCATTTTTTTCTTGATGATTATTTTTCGCATTTGGATATGGGATAAGTATTGATGGAGTTTTACTATTTATTATTTCATTAATTGATCCTGAACCAGATCTAGAGATTATTAAATCGCAATTTTGCATTAAAGAAGCTACCTCATTTGTAAAATCTAATGATATATAATTTTTATTCGTTTTCTTTAATAATTTAGGAACTAGACTATTTCCATAGATATGAATTATTCTAAAATTATCAACTAAAAAATCAAATAAATTAAAAATAGATTCATTAATAATTTTAGAACCTTGACTTCCTCCCATAATAACAATTAGAGGCTTTTCTCCATCCGGAACCCAATTAGGCATTACATTATCAAGATAAAATTCATCTCGGAGAGGGGTACCAGTATAAATTGTTTTACATCCTTTTAAATAAGAATTAGTCTCTTCAAAACCTGTTAAAACAAAATTACAATATCTTCCTAAATATTTAGTAACTAAACCAGGCACTAAATTTGACTCATGAAGAATAACAGGAATATTTAATAATTTTGCTGCGATAATTGATGGTGCAGAAATATATCCGCCTGTTGTAAATACTAAATTAATTTTTCTTTTGTAGATTATTTCGAAGACTTTAATTGAAGCTAACAATACCTTTAAATAATTTAAAATTAAAATTATATTTTTACCTCTTGGGGCTTCTAAATTTAACGTTAATAACTTAAATTTCTTAGGGACGAGATTTACTTCGCATCTATTTTTAACTCCTAACCAAATAATGTTCCAATTTTTATGAATATCATTTGATATAGTTAATGCAGGGAAAATATGTCCACCAGTTCCACTTGCAGCTACAAGTAAATTATTTAGTTTTCTTTTCATAAAATGATTAGATTAAGTTCATTCTAATAAATTGTTATAAAATGTTTAGTTTCAGTTATTTTTTGAGATTCATTTCAATTAGCTATATATTTTTCAACCTAATATTATCTCGAATTGCAATTTGTGAAAATATACAAAATGCAATCCCTCTAAATTTTGAAAATCAACTCAATCAAAGAAATTATTCTGCTCTTAAAAAATATTTTGATGACGTTGATCAAATTAAATTTAAAAAGGATTTTTTAACATTAATTGAAGAATTTCCGAACGTCAAATGGAAAATAAAAAAATTAAATTCCAAAGATACTAATAAACAAAAAATAAACGTAAAGGTTTACGGGAGTAAAATTTTAAATGACAAAAAATTAAAATTAGAATCAAACTTTAATTTTTTATTTTCTTTAAAAAATGGCATCATAAAAAATACCTATATCGACAATCACCTCACCACTATAAGGAATGATAATAATTCAATTGATATTGATATTTCTATTCCAAATGAGGTCTTATCTGGATCTAAATATGATTTAGACATAATTTTAAATAAACCCTTAGAAGGGACAATAATTGCAGGAGGAATTACAGAACATCAGGAGGGGAAATTATTTAATCAATCAATTTCACTTGAACCGTTAGCTACAGGTGGCATTTTCAAAATGACAAGAGCACCGTTGAAAGCAGGTACTCAAATTTGGACAGGCTTAATAGCTCATCCAGAGGGGATAATATCATTCACCAAATCAGTAAATATTGTTGAGTGATCTAACCTAGCAGTCATTAAGAGCTGCGACGCCAGGTAAGATCTTGCCTTCAAGTAGTTCTAAACTAGCTCCACCTCCTGTTGAGATATGGGACATTTTGTCAGCCAATCCAGCTTTTTCAACTGCTGCAACAGAATCTCCACCGCCAATAATAGTACAGACATTTGAGAAGGAACTTAAATCAGCTAAGGTTTCAGCTATGGAATTTGTACCATTTGCAAATTTCTCAAATTCAAATACTCCCATAGGACCGTTCCAAATAATGGATTTACAATTACTAAGAGCATGCTGGAACATTTTAATCGAGTCTGGTCCAATATCCAATCCCATCCAATCGCCGCTAATAGAATTCACATCAGAGATCTTACTATCTGCATTAGGCGAAAATTCATTTGCAAGTACTACATCAGATGGCAAAAGTAATTCAACACCTTTTTCTTTAGCTTTTTGTTCTAAATTTCTTGCCAATTCTAACTTATCTTCCTCAACAAGACTTTTACCAACATTTAAACCTCTTGCCTTATAAAAAGTAAATATCATTCCACCACCAATAATAATTTTATCGCATTTATCTAATAGCGAATCTAAGACACCAATTTTACTACTTACTTTAGAACCTCCTACAATTGCAGCTAAAGGTCTCTGAGGATTATCAATAGCACCTTGCAAATATTTAAGTTCTTTTTCTAATAAAAATCCAGCAACAGAAGGATTCAAGAATTTCGTAACTCCCTGAGTTGATGCATGCGCTCTATGCGCAGCACCAAAAGCATCATTTACATACATATCTGCAATCGAGGCTAGATTTCTGGCAAATTCGACATCATTTTTTTCTTCCTCTTCATAAAACCTAACATTTTCTAATAACATTACATCACCATTTTCAAGTGCATTAGATAAGGAAATTGCATCTTCTCCAATACAACTATTTGATAATAAAACTTTCTTCTGAATAAGAGAACTCAATCTCTCTGCAACTGGAGTTAACCTCATTTTTTCATTCACTTTACCCTTTGGTCTACCAAAATGAGCAGAGAGTATAACTTTTGAAGAATTATTTATCAAATATTCAATAGTTGGAATCGCTGCTCTTATACGAGTATCATCAGTTATCTTGCCCTGATCATCAAGTGGGACATTAAAATCAACCCTAACTAATACTTTCTTACCCTCTAGAGATGATTTGTTTAAACTTGAAAGAGACAACTTTGACATGAATACTTTTAATAACTTTGAAACCCTAACGTGTATATTTCACTATTGGGTCAAAAATTAACTTCTTACAGTTATGACTTAATAAATATTAAAAAAGTTTTTAAAAATTATTTCCAAAAAGTTTAATTTTTATAATTTAAATAGAATTAAGAATAAATTAAATTTTCTAAACCACTTATTTAATTTCATTTAATTATTGATGTGACAATTCCAAAGATTCAATGGTATCCAGGGCATATTGCAAAGGCTGAAAAAAAATTAAAGGAAATGATTAAAAGAGTTGATCTTGTGATAGAAGTTAGAGATGCAAGAATTCCATTATCAACAAGTCATCAACATTTAGACAATTGGATTAAAGATAAAAAACATTTATTAGTTATCAATAAATCAGATATGATTTCAAAATCTGCAATTAAAATATGGACTCAGTGGTTCAGAGAGAAGAAGCAAACTCCATTTTGGTGCGATTCAAAAAAAGGAGTTGGAATAAAGGAGATATGTAAAGCGGCGGCAGAATCAAGATTATCAATAGATAAGAGAAGAAAATTAAGAGGTATGAATTCTCGAGCAATTAGAGCATTAACATTAGGTTTCCCAAATGTTGGGAAATCAGCTTTGATTAATAGAATTGCGAATAAGAGAGTAGTAGAAAGTGCAAGGAAAGCCGGTGTAACAAGAAGTCTCAGGTGGATAAGATTGAACACTGGTATCGATTTATTGGATGCCCCTGGAATAATTCCTCCTAATTTAGATGATCAAAAATCAGCTTTAAATCTTGCAATTTGCGATGATATTGGTGAGGCCGCTTATGATCTTGATAGTGTTGCTAAAGAATTTATAAGAATCATATTACAATTGCAATCAAACCCAATTTCAAATATTTCCATACCTCAAATATCGCAACGCTATGGAATCGATTTTAATAATAAATTAAAATGCCCGGATCAATTGATTAAATTTGCTTCTGAAAAACATACTTCAGGGGATTC
>TARA_B100000963_G_scaffold61888_1_pt1 | contig 10750 bp, 11 predicted proteins | sample TARA_B100000963 | Tara Oceans TARA_B100000963 (sample SAMEA2622097) | marine metagenome | biome: marine biome (ENVO:00000447); feature: surface water layer (ENVO:00002042); material: "saline water (ENVO:00002010), including plankton (ENVO:xxxxxxxx)" | depth 5 m | reverse complement strand
TGGCACAGACATATCCTTGATTCAGCCCAACTAGTAAAATTTATTGACTTCTCAAAAAGCTCTTTGTCAGATTTAGGCTCTGGAGCTGGTTTTCCCGGCTTGATTTTAGGTTTATTTTGCAAAAATAAGGACTTTCACGTGAAATTATATGAAAAATCACCAGTTAAAAGGGCTTTTTTAAGTTATATAAGTGATAGATTATCGTTAAAAATACAAATCCTTGGAAATGTATATAAAGATTTTATCGATACAGACTACATAGTCTGTAGAGCCTTTAAAAAATTAGATGCAATAATACAAGTTTCACGTGAAATCGCAAAAAAATCACATAAATTAATAATATTGAAAGGTCAAAACGCACAGGAAGATCTAAAAAAAGCTTTCAATAAGGAAAAATACGATTATAAACTTGAAAATAGTATATCAAATGAGAATTCTAAAATAATTATAGTCGATTTTAAAAAATGACGACAACAATATCAGTAATCAATCAAAAAGGTGGAGTAGGGAAGACAACAACAGTTATAAACCTTGCAGCATCATTGTCCATTTTGGGTCAATCAAATCTTGTTATTGATCTAGATCCACAAGGTAATGCTACTACTGGATTTGGTAAGAGTAATAATGATGAAGATAAAAATATTTACAACTTATTAATAAAAAAAAACAGTCTTGATCAAACAATACAAAGAACCAACATTCAAAATTTAGATATTATCGGATCTCATGTTAATTTATCTGGTTTGGAAGTTGAAACTGCTAACGACTCAAAAAGAGCATTTGTTTTAAAAGAAATTTTACAATCTGAGAAATCAGGATTACTCAATAAATATGACAACATATTTATAGATTGTCCTCCATCTTTAAGCTTGCTAACCATCATGTCATTAGTTGCATCTGACGAGTTGCTGGTTCCTTTGCAAACAGAGTTTTTTGCTTTAGAGGGAATTACGCAATTAGTTAAGACAATAGATAGAATAAAAGAAAATCTTAATCCCACACTTTCTATAAGAGGAATACTGTTAACGATGTTTGATAAAAGAAATAAACTATCATCTGAAGTAGATAAGGAAGCAAGAAATTATTTCAAAGACAAAGTTTATAAAACTGTCATCCAAAGAAATGTAAGATTGTCGGAAGCACCATCACATGGTTTGCCGTGCGTAATTTATGATAAGAGTTGTGTTGGAAGTAAGTCTTATTTTAAATTAGCTGAAGAATTTAAAAACAAAATAGTGAGTGCTGCATGACTACTAAAAAAAAAGGACTAGGCCGTGGGCTTTCTGCTTTGTTTGGTGACGAAAACCCGAAGGACAAACCTCGAGAAATCAAACAAACAAACACTGTTTCTATTAGTGATTTAAGCCGGAATCCTTATCAACCAAGACAGCATTTTAGCGAAGAAAAACTTAAGGAATTGACTGATTCCATAAAGAAAAATGGAATAATTCAACCAATTGCAGTTCGTCCAAATAAATCCGAAAACGGAAAATATGAAATTGTGGCTGGTGAAAGAAGATGGTTAGCAGCCCAACGTGCTGGACTTCACGATATTCCAGTTACAATATTAGATTTAAATGACGTGGAGTCACTTGAAGTTGCTATAGTAGAAAATATTCAAAGAGATGATCTTAATCCAATTGAAGAGGCTCGTGGTTATAAAAGGTTAAATGAAGAATTTAAGTATGATCATGAAAGTATCTCTAAACTGATGTCGAAAAGCAGAAGCTATATAAGTAATTCTCTAAGATTATTAACTTTGCCCAAAGATGTAGTTGCCATGTTAGAAGAAGGAACACTTACATCTGGTCAAGCAAGACCATTGATTGGTATAATTAATGCTTCATCTATTGCTGAAGAAATTGTATCTAAAAACTACAGTGCAAGAAAGGTAGAATATTTAGTTAGAAACAAAAAAGGGAATTATAAACAGACTAGGGTTGATGCAAATATTTTGGAGCAACAAAGGTTAATGGAAGAAAAACTAGGAATGAAGATCGATATAATAAATAAAAAAGATAATTCTGGAAAATTAACAATTCACTATAAAGATTTAGAACAATTTGAACTGATATCAAAACTACTTAAGTAGCATTAGCTAGTATACAAATATCAACTATTAATTTTTTCAATATTATTTTTTTATCAAAACTTGAATTAGATTTAATTTTTACCTCTGCATCATAAGTTTTACGTAAAGCACTATTAATTTTCTTCTGATTCCATTTTTGTGCTTGTTTTAAGAAAATTGGTTTGTCTTTCCAAAATACAGGAGGTTTTATTTCGTTAACTGCTTTCTCAATATTTTTTTCTCCAGAAACTGAATTAAGTTTTCCTAATCTGTAATTCATTAGTGTTATATAGAAAATAAATTTTTCATTTTCAATTAGTGTTGAATTTAAAAGTTTATTTGTCAAATCAGCATCGCCAACTAATGCACTATCTTTTATTAAATTAAAGTCGTTATCTTCTTTTAAATTTAGAAGTTTAATTAAGTCTTCTTGTATAATTTTCTTATTTGTGAAATAGGATTTTATTTTATTGATTTCATTTTCAAGTTTTAATCTATCATTACTTGAGACTTCTAAAAGAATGTTAATAGTCTCTGAAGTTAAATTGGTGAACTCCTTTAAACTACTTTGGATCAATTTTTTTATACTTAAATCATTATCTTGATAGCAAGGTACAACATCTACATTTTTTTCTTTTTCAAAAAAATTTCTCAATTTTGATTTTTTTTCTAATACATCTGAAAAAATGTAACATTTGGATTGAGCGTTTTGTTGTATAAGCTCTTTAAGTGTTGTAAGAATTTTGTCAGTAGCATTATTTATTATAAAAATCTTTTTCTCTCCAAAAAGCGATATATTGTTCATTTCTGTGTAGAAATTATTTTCATTTTTTAATATTTCATCCTGACTGTATTTAAGGACTTTATTATTTTTATCGTTAACTAATTTTTTTTCGAAAAAATTCTTCAATCCCAAATTTTCTCCATAAAATAAAGTAAAATTACTTTTTAGAATTTCTATATTTTGTTCGACTAAATAACTTTTATAAATCATTTGTACCGACAGAAATATTTCTAGCTGTATCGTCTATTAATTCATCAACAAGTTTGTTAATTAATTTATTTTCATTTTCTCTTGTAGCAGAAAATCTTCCAGCAACATTATAGTAACCAACTTTTGATATATCGAAACGTTTTAAAAAATCGTTGTTAATATTTGAATATTTAACATTTGAAGTGATTTTAATTTCAAATTTGGTAATTTCATTTTGTAAATCTTTATCTTTTATGGATTTAACTAATTTTGTATTGATGTCAATCGTCACTAAATTATTTGAATTTTTATTTGAATTTGAAAGTAAACGATTTCTTATTAGATAGTTTATTTTAGTGTTACCTGTCGTGTTTATTTCAACAATATTATATTTATTTTCTATCTGCGCAACTTTGAAACCACATGCAGTTGTAAGAAATAAAAAAATAAAAATACTAATAAATAATTTTTTCATTATTTAATAATGTAGTTAATTATTTTATTCTTGACAAATATTGTCTTAAAAATCTCTTTATTTTCAATGAATTTTTTGGTTTTTGAGTCAGATAAAACTAATTTATTAATAACACTTTGATCTGCATTTTTTTTTACGATTAATATGCCTCGTGTTTTTCCGTTAATTTGTACAGCAAATTTAATATCTTCCAACAAATCTTTATTTATTTGTGGCCAGTCATTTAAGTTTTTACAATTCAACATTTCTAGGCATTCGTGAGATAAATGAGGAGTAAATGGAAGCATTAACTTCATTATCTTTATTATATTTTCCTTTAAGCAGAAATTGCTTATCTCTTTATCAATATTTTTTATGAATATGTTATACGCTTCGTAAAAAAGTGCTACACTCACATTGAATTTAAATTCTTCGATTGATGAGTCTATTCTTTTTACTAATTTATCAATTTCTAAATTAAAGATATTTTCTAAAGATAAATTTTTATTTATTTCTTTCCTTTTTAAAATGGAGACGTTTAAATTCCAAATTTTTTGCATAAATTTGTTGGAAGAGACAACACCTGCATCAGACCATTGCACATCCTTTTCTGGGGGACTATCAGATAAAATAAACCATCTAACGGAGTCAGCCCCATATTGTTTAATCATAGTTTCAGGATCAATTGTATTTTTTTTTGACTTAGACATAGACTCAGGTGGTCCTACTAAAACTTTCTTTTTATCTTTTTTTTGAATTACTTCGTTTTCAGAGTTTTTTTCGACTTCTTCTGGATATAACCAATTCCCTTTTTCGTCTTTATAAGTTTCGTGGCACACCATCCCTTGCGTGAAAAGATTTTTAAAAGGTTCGGACAAATCAAAACTTTTATTAATTGAATTTATTCCTTTAGTGAAAAAACGAGAATATAATAAGTGTAATATTGCATGTTCAATACCGCCAATATATTGGTCTACTGGCATCCAATATTTAATTTGTTTTTGATCAAAAGGTGACAATTTATTAGATGGAGAACAAAATCTCAAAAAATACCAAGAGGAGTCAACGAAAGTATCTAAAGTATCAGTTTCTCTAACCGCTTTTTTTCCTGAGGATTTTTGAACTGTGTTTTTCCATGTGGGATGTGCTTCAAGAGGATTACCCGATGCATTTAAATCTATATCTTTTGGCAATACTACAGGTAACTCATCTTTTTCTACTGTGTGAACGCTACCATCTTCTAAATAAATCATTGGTATAGGACAACCCCAGTACCTTTGTCTTGATATTCCCCAATCCTTTAATCGAAATAAAATTTTTCTTTTTCCAATTTTTTGGCTTTCAATTAGTTCAATAATTTTTTCTTTAGCTTTTACTATGTCCAAATCATTTAAAAATTCTGAATTAATTAATTTTCCATTTCCCGTGTAAGCTTGATCTAACTTTGTTTTTGGTTCGCTTGAAACGACTTGAATAATTTCAAGCTTATATTTTTTGGCAAAATCAAAATCTCTTTGATCATGCGCAGGACAACCAAATACAGCCCCTGTCCCATAGTCCATCAATACAAAATTTGCAAAAAAAATTGGAATTTTCTTATTTTTAACAAAAGGATGCAGTGCAAATAAATTTGTATTATACCCAATTTTATCTGCATTCGCTAAAGCCTCTTCGGTAGTTCCTGTTTTTCCACACTCTATTTTGAATTTTTTAAAGTTTTCTTCTTCAATAAACTTTTTACTCAATGGATGATCTATCGATAATGCTAAAAAACTAGCACCAAAAATTGTATCAGGTCTTGTAGTGAACACCTTAATTTTTTCATTTTTATCGAAAATATCAAAATTAATTTCACATCCATAGGATTTCCCAATCCAATTTTTCTGCATTAATTTTACTTTTTGTGGCCACCCATCTAATTTTTGAAGGTCATCAAGAAGAGGTTCTGCAAATTTAGTAATATTAAAAAACCACTGTGATAATTTTTTTCTTTCAACTATTGCGTTTGATCGCCAACCCCTACCATTAATAACTTGCTCGTTTGCTAAAACACTTTTTTCTACAGGATCCCAATTTACATATGTTTCTTTTCTTGATACTAAGCCACTTTTATAAAAATCGATGAAAAGTTCCTGCTGATGTTTATAATAGCTTTCATCACAAGTTGATATTTCAAGGTCCCAATCTATGGATAAACCAAGCAATTTTAATTGATTTCGCATCGCTTTAATATTTTGATTTGTCCAATCTCTTGGATGAAGATTATTCTGTTTGGATGCGTTTTCTGCAGGAAGTCCAAATGCATCCCATCCCATAGGGTGTAATACATTAAATCCCTTCATAAATTTTGATCGAGCAATTACATCACCTATTGTATAATTTCTTACATGACCCATGTGAATTTTTCCAGAGGGGTAAGGAAACATCTCTAAACAATAAAATTTTTTTCCCTTATTATAAGTTTTATTTTTATTAAAAAAAGATTGCCATTTCTTTTCAATATTTTGGAAATTTATTCTTTCCATGTGTAAAATTATTTTTTTTGTTTGTCCAGTAATGCAGCTTTTTGTAAAATTACAGAATTTAATTCGGATTTAATCTTTGATTTTTCTAGAATTGCTGTTTTACAATTTCCATCCACATTGCAAATTTTTTGATGAATTATAATCTTTAAACTTGTAGAAGTTATTTCATTTGACAAAAATCTGATAGTTATTTTTAGAGATCTATTTCTATTAACTTCATCACTGTACCAATCTGAAATTACCATTCCACCAGAGTAATCCACAGTAGTAAGTGGCAAAAAATCAAGTGTTTCAAGTGTTGCTCGCCAAAGAGGATTAGCAGAACTAAACTCAAAATTTCCGCCGCCACCTCTTTTTAAAATAGAGGTAATGCCAACTCCCCTTCCCTCCTCAACATTTTTTCTGGCTTTAGCTTTAGCAGTATCAGGCCGTTCCCTTTGATCAACTTTTTCGTAGAATTGACAAGAAGTTAAAAAGGAGCTTAAAATTATAAATATTGTAGCAAATTTTTGAAATTTCATTTGAAAGTATTCCTTATATCGTTTGTATAGTTTATTGTTAATTAATTAAATATATTCAAGTAAAAAGTGTGATAAAATTACAACATATCGTTAAAAAAGTGTAAAAAACATGGATTTTTTGATAAAAAATCAACTTTTTGAAGTAATTTGCCTCTAATTGTTAATTTAACAATTTTAAAAACAAAAACAACAAGGATAAACAATGACAAAAATAACAAAAACATTAGCTGTTATTGCATCTTCTTTACTTGTATCTTTTGCTTCTGTTGCTGGTGAATTATCAGTTTCAGGTTCTGCAAATGCTTCATACTTAGTAAATGGTGGTGGAACTAACAACAATGACAAAGGTCTTGGTATCTCTAACGAATTGATGTTCAAAGCATCTGGTGAGTTAGACAACGGTTACTCTTGGAACTATCACATGGAATTAGATCCAAACGGTGGTGGAACAACAGATAACGATGATACTGCTTTAACAGTAAATACAAATGGTATGGGTACAATCGGTATCTTTGATTCAGAAGGTGGATTATCTACTGAATTAGCATACGGTGTAGGTGCATTAGGTGTAGGATTAGATTATGCTAACACGATGGCAGCAACTGGTCACACTGCAATGAACAGAGGCTTAGACGTATCAAGCTATCCAAACGTACAATACCACTTACCAGCAGATGTATTACCATTCGGAATTGGTGCAAAAATTGGTTACGCGCCAAACACTTCTGATGGTGACTCAAACAGCTTTAAAAACGCTGGTGTAGCAAATGCAGCAGGTGCAGATGGTCAAGATTTAACTCAGTACCAATTAACAGCTGCTCCAATTGATGGTTTAAAAGTTAGTGCGGACTACGCAGAAGCAGGTGGAGAAACAGGTGTAGTAGACCAAGAACAATCTGGTGGTAACTTTTCAGCTCAGTACTCTGTAGGTAACTTAAAGTTTGGTTACATGACAGGTTACAAAGAGTCAGGAAAATCAACATACGCAGATGGTGATGGTTCATCTTACGATTCTTACGAGTACGATGCTACAGCTGTAGAATTTGCTTTAAATGATGCAGTAAGTGTATCTTACGAAGTATCAGAAACTGAAGCGAAAGATAAAGGTCAAATCGCAGATGGTAACGCTTCTAGAACTACTCAAATCGTAACTATGGAAGCAGATACTATGCAGATCGCTTACAATATCGGTGGTGCTACAGTAGGTTTATTCAGAACAGACGTATCAAATTCTGAGTTTACAGCTGGTAAAGACGCTACTAAAACTATAGCTTCAATCGCTATGGAATTTTAATTATTTAGTTAATTAGATATTAAATTAAAAAAGCCGGTTAATTATTTTAGCCGGCTTTTTTTTTATTTCAGACATTAAGGCAACTCCTTTACAATTTAATGTATTTACCTTGTTAAGATTGTTTACGTTTATGCCACCTAAAGGGATCAAATTTTTATTTAACCTTAAAAAATTATTGAATTTAATAATACCAAGAAATGTAGCTTTTTCATTATAACTGACTAAAAATAATTTTGATAAAAAAATTAATTCGCAACCTTGTTTATTTTTAAAATTTATTTCTGTCCAATTATGAGCAGATCCTATTATTTTAAATTTTGATTTTTTTATTGATAATGTTTTTAAAGATTTATTATGTGCTGAGAGATATATGCCATCTGACTTTAAAAAAATAGCCAATTTGGTGTCATTAGCTACATAAAATTCTATGGCTTTTAATTTGCAATTATTTCTAAATTTTAATAAATCAAACTTATTTTCTATATTCTTTTGGCTTCTATAGATAATTGCAAATTTATTGCGTTTTTTTATGTTTTTTAATTCAATATCTTTGATACTTTCAATGATAAAAAAATATTTTTTCTTAAGAACAAACATATGAGCATAATAATAGATAGATTAAATAAAATAAAATTTAAAATTGACTCAAACAAGCAAGATCATCAAGTCAACATTTTAGCTGTAAGTAAAACATTTCCTCTAGATCATATAAGGCCCTTAATAGCACATGGTCATCAACATTTTGGAGAAAATAAAGTGCAAGAGGCATCTGCAAAATGGACTGAAGAGTTAAAAAAAAATACAAATATCAAACTACATATGATTGGAAAACTACAAAGTAATAAAGCTAAGGATGCAGTGAAACTTTTTCATTATATCCATTCTCTAGATAGCCCAAAACTTGCAGACACCCTATGTAAACATCAAAAAAACTTAAATAAAAATTTAAAATATTTTATTCAAGTAAATATAGGCAACGAAATTCAGAAATCTGGAATACCAGTAAATGAATTAGACTCATTTTATAATTATTGTAATAATGATTTACATTTAAACATTATAGGACTAATGGTTATTCCTCCCAATGATGATAATCCTGACAAATATTTTAAGTCTTTAAATGAATTAAATAAGTCTCTTGCGTTAAAAGAACTTAGCATGGGAATGTCTGGAGACTATGAAAAAGCTATAAAACACGGAGCTACATTTATAAGAATAGGCAGCTCTATTTTTGGTGAGAGATCTTAATTTTTGTATTAGGTTTTATTACTTTTAAAATCTTCAAAAATTCTTTTTTTTTTATAGCTATACATCCTTCGGTTTTTTTATAATTTTTTTTAGCTATGTGAATAAAAATTGCACTACCTTTATTTTTTTTTACAGGATTCATATTATAGTCAATTACTAAAATAATGTCATAGATATTTTCTTTTTTATAAAGTTTTTCATGGCTGTAATTGAAAGGTAATTTTATAAGTTTGTTATACATTTTTGACTTTGGATCATCGCACCATCCCATGTTTTTTTTAATAACTTTTTTATTTAACTTTGTTAAAAGTTTGACTCTATCTTTTCTATAAAAAATAAATTTGATCTTAAATAAACCAACAGGCGTTGTAAGATCTCCCTCTCTTTTCTTATACCCTATTCCTCTTTTGCCAACTGCACACTTTACTTTGTATTTATTGTAAGTAAGATAATCTTTATTAATTATTATATGCATCAAATAAATGTTTTAATTATAGGGTCTGTATCTTTTTTAACCACTTTAAATGAACTAAAGCCTTTTTTAAAGTTTAATTCTATTACTGAAAAAAATAATCTAGATTGTGATGTAATATTATTTCATGAAGATTCCTTAAATGATAATAACAGTGAAATTATTAATAATACTAATTGTTTAAAAGTTTGTGCCTCCTATAAGAAAAACTCCAGTAAAAATATTGATGCATTTTTGGCTTTACCTTTCTCGGTAAAAGAAATCAATTCCGTAATAGATAATATTGTGGCTAAAAAAAAGTTTAGTAGAAATTCTTCGATAAATATCAAGGAATATCTTTTAAATAAAAATGAAAAAAAATTATCAAAAAACAATAAAGAAATAATTCTTACTGAGAAAGAAATACAATTACTTGAACTTTTTCTAAAAAATAAATCATCTATCTCAAAAGATAAAATACTCACATCTGTTTGGAATTACGCATCAGATGCTGATACTCATACAGTAGAAACTCATATCTACAGACTAAGAAAAAAAATTAATGATAAATTTACTGATGACAATTTTATTCTTAACAATAAGGATGGCTATTCTTTGTGAAAAAAAGAAGTAAAATAACAAAGGATCTACATTCCAATAAGTATAGAAAAAGAGTTGTAAAACCAAAAAAGGGTAAGGGTAGTTTTACAAGAAAAAAAAAATTAATGAATTATTAAAGTCTTGCTCCAATAATTTGAATTACTTTTGAAGACATATCTGTTCCAGATGCTAAACTTTCTTTTGTAGATTTATTGTTTATTAATCCGTGCAAAAATCCACCTGCAAATAAATCCCCGGCACCTGTTAAATCCTTAATTTTAAGATTCTTCTTTGCTGGGTAATCTACTATTTCTTTTTTATTTATTGCGATAGCTCCTTTTTCACCACGGGTAATAACAATCAACTTATTTACCTCTTTTGCAAAATTTATAACATCATCAAATTTTTCAACGCCAATTAACGACATAATTTCTTGTTCATTTGCAAAAGTAATATCTAACTTATTTTTAACTAATTCTAAAAAGTGAGATTTATGTCTTTCTACACAAAATAGGTCAGACAACGACATAGCAACTTTATTTGCATTATTGATAGCTTTTTCAAATGCTTTTTTGGGCTCACCTTCATCCCAAAGGTATCCCTCAAGAAATAA
>TARA_B100000963_G_scaffold145221_1_pt1 | contig 10759 bp, 11 predicted proteins | sample TARA_B100000963 | Tara Oceans TARA_B100000963 (sample SAMEA2622097) | marine metagenome | biome: marine biome (ENVO:00000447); feature: surface water layer (ENVO:00002042); material: "saline water (ENVO:00002010), including plankton (ENVO:xxxxxxxx)" | depth 5 m | reverse complement strand
CCGATATTCCAAAATAGAATATCACCTTCAATATTTTCAATATTTTCTTCGAGCCACTTCCATTGTTTAATATCCCAAAATTGGTTACAAGGAAATGGTGTTTCATAATCTTCCATTCTGTTATCAAAATCATATTCTGATTTTCTAACCTTAATTGGTAGTTGTGCTAATCCATTCTTCTTTAACATTTTGTTAATAGAACTTTCAGATGATACACAAGTTGTGTAAATTGTTTTATCTGTTTGTGGCCAGAACTCTTTTAATTCTTCTCTAAAGAATCCTTTTGCAAGACCTGATAGTGTTACTCCACTACCACTTGATACTACAAGATTCTTAAAGTTTTTATATGGTTGAATTCTATCTGAAAGATAATCCATATAAAAATTATGCTCAAAAGCGTAGGGAAGCATCTGCATGGGGGATTCAACTGAATTAGCTTGTTTCTTCAAACTATTATACATTATGCTCATCATATTAGGTCTAATAGGATTAAATTTACAAGATGGATACTTTTCCTTAACCATACCTAAAAGTTCCTTAGAAATCTTCTTAGAGTTCGGGTGAGAGTAATAGAACTCTATTCCTAAATCCTCACAGATTGCTGCAAGTGTCCAACCACTCCAAGAACCATCAACTGATAAATGGGTTAAAGGTTTAGATTTATCAACATACTTATCAACTAAGTTATAGATTCCTGCCATCTTACCCCAAGGTGGTAAATGAACACCATCACCCATCAGGTCATCTCGTTTTACCCAAACTGACCTTCCTTTTATTTTATATTCTTGTAGTGGAGTATCTTCTGTTAATCCTAAAACCATATATTTTTTAATCTGTTGTGATGAGCATCTTGTACTCTATCTTCTAAACAACTATCTATTACTAATTTTAAATTTTCTGCAAACTCAATGTTTACATAACCACCTAATTTACCATGAGAATCTTTTGGTTGATTATATTCCCATGAGGTGTGTTCATAGTATCTAATTTCTTTTCTTTCTAACAATCTTTTTCTACCATCAGTTGTTAACATATCAAAGTGGCCGTTTCTAAGATTACCACTTACTGAAAAATTTAGTATTGATTCGTTATCAAAAACTTCACCTCTTGATATGGAAATAATATCTACTTCATTTTTTACTTTAGAAAAGAAAGTTCTATCAAAATATTTTTTTGTTCTTTTATTTAAAGGTATTGTTATAATAATAGTTTTACAAAACTTTAAATACCTATCTATTTCTTCTTGTGATGTTTTAGAATTTACTACATTAAAGTTACCAATCTTTTTTTGTAGTTCCTTAGATATCGCACCATTACCAAAAATTAAAATAGAATCATCTTCTTTTATCTTATTATAAATCCAATTTGCACAAGGTTTAGCTGTTGGTGCAGTTGCAACGATACCGATATTTCTTTTTCTTGCTTCTTCAACATTTACATTATCAATACCATGAGAACGACATATAACCCATTCTAAGTTCTTATAATCACTAAAAGTTTTTTTACCAACTTTACTAAACTTAACTGAGAGAACCTTTATTTTATCTTTATCTAAAGTAGGTCTTTCAAATGCTCCCAATACATTAATCGATGGTAATCTCTGTAATACTACCTCTGTTATGTCCGCTTTGTCCTTGAGCAAGCAATTCTCGTATTTCTTCATTTTTATTTTTCTCTATAAATAATTTTTTAAATATTGATTCTATTTTATCTTTCCAAACCTGTTTTTTTAGAAAATCACTATGAGCACCAACCTGAAATGTTTTCTTTGGCCTCCATAGTAGTTCTTCATTGAGTGAACCTATTTCTTTTTCAAATGCCTTTCTTAATACAAACTTCATCTTTTGACCTTTACCTTCTTTATCATCTCTGTATTTAGTTGGAATTCTCAATCCAAAATCAATAACCTTTTTGTTAATGAAAGGAGTTCTAAGTTCTACCTCACCACCATACATCATGGCCTTATTAGTTCTAATTAAATTAGTTTTGTGTAAACTATTTAATAAGTTAACTCTTTTTTGATGATACCAAATTGGTTCTGGCCAGCAAAATCTTTTTACATCACCATATGAAGCAAATATTTCATCTGCTCCTTCACCACCGAATACAACTTTAAATCCTTCTCTTCTGATTCTCCAAGCCAATCCGAGTTGGATTACGGCAGGTGATACTTGAGTCCACTTATGTGTTTCTGATGCCCATATTGAATGAATTAGTTTTCTTTCAACATCAAGTTCATCATAATTTATTATTTCTAAATCAATATCAAATAAATTAGAAGCCAATTCTGCATAATGTAAATCATCTTTGACATTTGATTTTCTATTTTTATTAACATTTACTACAAATGCTTTTAATCTTTTACCTTGTTTTTTTAACTTCTCAGAGAGTATATAACTAATTATGGTACTATCTATACCTCCACTTAATATCGTACAGATTGGTACATCTGAAATCATTTCATCTTCAACAGCCTCTTCTAATAATCTTTTAAACTCAGATGCATAATAATCAATACCTTTATCTTCTCCTTCAAATGTTTTAAGTTCTTCATTTGTTTTTGGATAATATCCTGTTGGATGATTTACATTAAATGGTTTTGGTTTAAAATCAAACCATCTTGATTCTAATTTAATGTAACCTTCTATCATTTTATTAGGTAAAAAAGTCAACAATGTACCAGGTTCTACTATTTTAATTTTTTCTTTATCTTTATACTCAGATGGTTTCCAAGATGAACCTTTATCAATATTATAGTATTTTAAATCTTTGATAGATTCTGTTAAACCTTTTACTTCACTTGAAAAGGCAAAACCATCACCCTCCTCCAAATAGTAAAAAGGTAATCTACCCATAAAATCTCTACCAAGAATTGTTTTATCTTCTTTTTTATCATATAGAGCAAATGAAAACATGCCCTCTATTTCATTCATGATTGGTTCAAGATTATGTAAATTATCAATTAAGATATAAAGTAATAATTCAGTATCAGATTTTTCTGTTTTAAAATTATATCTTGACCTAAGTTCTTTATCAAATTTTTCAAATGTGGATTTCCATAACTCTCCATTAAAAGCAATATAATATCTTTCATCATCAGATATCATAGGTTGATTTGCTATTTCTGATAAATCTTGAATAGATAATCGGTTATGAGATAACTTCATATTATTCTTAAATGAAAATATAGTATTCCCATCAGTACCACGATGCATCATGGAAGTTAATCCATTTTTCATATCATCGTTGGTCTTAAAGAGATTTCCTCCTAAGATTCCACACATATTAGAACGGTGCTTTTAATTCAACATCTCTTTCAATCGTTGTACTCATGTGGTCAGCCCAATGAAGAATATATTGAATATTTGATTTAAGATATTTTGATACATCAAATACTTTATAATATTTTATATTATCTTCATCATACATACCATCTGTAAGTTTGATTCCAAAGTATTCGTTTTCTGTATATTTTATTCCATACTTGTTGAGTAAGAAGAATGTTCTATCGGTGTGGGTTAAATAAGATAAATCAGTATTTCTTTTATAGTAATCACCTCTATTCTTAATGTGCCATTCACTATCGTTAGTAATATAGTTAAGATTTCCCTTATCACCTAATTTACCTAAATCATGATGGAAAGCGGCAAATAATAATTCTTCTTGTTCAAAATCTATATAACCACCTGCTTCTTTATAAAGTTTCATCATACGAAGTGAGTTCCTAGCTACATTCATTACATGGTCAATGTAACCACCTTCATAAGCATTGTGGTAATTTTTGTTTCCACTCGCTGGAGATAACATTAGATTTGGCCCTAATTCATCCATCGAGTACATATGGAGTAATTTCTTTAATCGTTCTCCATCAAACGATTTTTTTAACGCCTCGATAAACTTGTTGTAGTTTTCTTCGAGTTGTTTTTCATCATAACGCTTCATAATTTTAAATTTTATTGTTTAAACTCTTTCTATTGGAATGGTTATTTCACAAAAACTCTTATCCATAGGATATGGGTTTGCAAAATTCATTTTGGAATCAAGTTTATGTTTCCAACCGTATTCCCTTTTAATGAAGTAAATAACAGTTTTACCATCTTGGCTAACTAATTTTTTACTTTGATTGAATGGAACTTTTGGTGTTCCTTTGATAATTACCTCTTTATCTTCAGTAATAATCATTTTAATTCCTGCTGGCATAGTATTAATTAATTATTTGTACAAATATACGAAATTTTTTTGAATTATCCAAATTATATGATACTTTTTTTCACAAAAGCAACCCTAAGTTTATTTTTTCTATCTAAATATTTTTTTAAATTTTCGTTAACAAAAGGTAGGATTGATTTTATTTTTTTATAATTTTTTTCTATGTTATGTGAATACACATCTTCATAGTATAATTTTGTTAATTTATTTTTATCAGCGATATTTTCTATTTTATCGTGATATTCTTGGAGTTTTTCTATTGTTAAAATAGAACTATAATATGTTTTAAATTGTTCTGGTATACTTTCGAATTGATATTGTTGATGACCGCTTTGATTAGTTTCATTTCTATATCTTAAATTACACAAACTTTCATAGTGTTCTTTAATATTTTTTCTACCTAATGAAATAACATAATCAAACTCTTTAATTAGTTTTTTTATAAACTCATTATATTTTAAATCTTCAGTTGTTACAGAAACTATTCCTTCGTGTAGATATTTAGTTGATGAAGATTCATTTGTTTGACTGATTATATGTTTTACTATAATAGATTCAGAATTTTTAATTTTTGAATAATAATGGTCAAAAAGTTTTGCATTAATTTTATTAAAAGGTTCATCCAAAAAATCTAATGAAAGGGTTTTAGATAATCCTTTACATAAATTAGTGCTACCTGTTCTACCAAGTGTAATAAAAAGTATCTTCATTAATTATTCAATTCGTTAAGAGCATTTGTATAAGCAAGTTCAGATTGTAATCCTGCGAATCTTTGGATTTCTTTTCCATCTTTTTCTATGATTACGGTTGGTACTGACCTTACATAATACTTTTGTGCTACTTCGAATTGTGAATCAATATCTACATCTTCAAAATTCACAGTTGTAAATTTTGATTTTACATTTTCCATTATAGGGGTTAGCATTTTACATGGGCCACACCACTCTGCATAAAACTTTTTTACTTGTATCATATCAAATCTCCTTTTAATTTTAAAACTCTTTCCTTTTTTTCTATTGATAAAAACATTTCTTTATATTTTTTATCTATATCAACTTTTAAATAATTAGATAGCTTTTCTAAACCATCTTCATAATATAATTCTTCATACCAAAATATTGGTACTTTAAATTCTTTAGATAATTTTGTTATAACTTCTGATTGTTTATTGTAATATTTCAAACACATATTAACATTATCTTCACTTATATTATCATAAGGTTCATTTATATGATATTTACTGTAATCATTTTTGTATTTTTGTTTTCTAAATGCTAATGATTCAGCTTGTTCTATTTTATTTTTTCTATCATATAAAATTACAACATCAGATAATTTTATAACATCTTTACCATATTCATATAAATCTTTATATCCATAAGGTAAGTTATGAATCATAAGTTTATATAAAACATTTTTTTTCAAAGAACCTAATTCACTCTTTTTTTTAAGAAAGGGTGAATTTGTTAAACCTAATTTTAAAACATTCTTTAGGTATAACGATAAATTACTTGCTCCACTTCTTGATGTACATAAAATACTAACCATCACAAGCAACACAATCAGGGTCTACTGCTCTTGTTGCAATATCACCTCTTAGCACTGATTCAGTTCTCATGTAATACAAAGTTTTTATTCCTTGTTTCCAAGCCTCCATAGTTACTGAATTAATCCATTTTGGAGTTGCTATTGAAGGGAATGCTAAGTTTAATGAAACAGATTGGTCGATGTATTGTTGTCTTACACCAGCTTGTTTTACCAAATCCATTTGATTAATTTCTTTAAATGTTCTGAATACATCTTTTACAGGATATATTTTTTCTCTATCACCATTTTTGGTATCTTTACAGAGAACCATTTTGTTATCTAAGTAACACCATTTATCTAACTCTTTTAATCCTTGTACAGAACCACCATCTTCCATAATCTTATCCCAAGTATCTTTGTTATTTATACCTGCTTTTCTTAATACTTTAATTAATTCACCATTTTTTCTGATGAAAGTTCCTTTGGAAGTTTGTTCTGTAAATACATTAGCTGCCCATGGTTCAATACCTGGTGATACATGACCTGCTAATTTAGAATTACTAACAGTTGGTGCAACTGCTCTTAAATGTGTGTTTCTAAAACCACTTTCTTTACACCATAGTGGTTCACCATATTCTGTTGCTAAATCTCTTGATGCTCTTTCTGATTCAATTTTGATTTGTGAAAAGATTCTACGAGTTTCGAACTGAGCTTCCATACCTTCAAATGGGATACCTCTTTGTTGTAGATATGTATGCCATCCTAAAACACCTAAACCTAATGCTCTTCCTTTTTCTGCTGAACGAACTGCATTTTCAAATCCTCTCATGTTTTTTGCTTTTTGGATGAACTCTGATAGTACACCATCTAAGAACCAAGTTGCTGTGTAAACTAAATCGGTATCTCTCCACTCATCATACTTTGCTAAGTTAAGTGATGATAAACAACATACAAAAGAATGTGATTCATCTGTATTTAATACTATCTCAGAACAGATATTAGTCATGAATACTTTTAAACCATTCTTTTTGTACATTTCAGGATTGTTTTTGTTTACATTACCTTTAAACATTATATAAGGTTCACCTGTAGCTTTTCTTTTCTGAAGTAGTTTACCCCATTTTCTTCTTGCTGTATTATCACCATCTTGAAGTTTTCTCATAAACTTATCACCAACAACGGCACATTGATGTAGGTTTAGTGATTGTCGATTTACATCACCTTTTGGTTCTCTTATTTCTAACCAATCTTCAAAATCATCATGTTCTATGTTTAGATTTACAGATGCTGCTCCTCTTCTTACTGAACCTTGATTAGTTGCAAGGATTGTAGAATCATATATTTTACAAAATGGAACAACACCATCAGATGTACCATTACCTGTTATTATTGAACCAGCTGGTCTAATCTGATTTACACCAATACCAACTCCTCCACCATGTTTAGCAAGTAACATTAGTTCTAAGTTCTTTTTACCGATATCATAAATAGAATCGGCAACATCAATACCAAAACAAGAGATAGGTAATCCTCTATCAGTGCCAGTATTTGAAAGTACAGGTGTTGCTAAGTTTAACCAACCTTTCCAAATATAATCGAAGAATTTAGTTGCCATTTGTGGTTTACCTAATCTTTGTGCTACTCTTGTTGCAACTCTCCAATATGCATCTTTTGGTTTTTCACCAGGTAATAGGTATCCATTTGATATAGTTTTTACATAAATTTCTGTATTAGCCCAAGAAGGGAAATCTACATCTAATTCCCAATCTAATTCTTCGCCGTAATTTTTTGCCATTTTAAATTAATTTTTGATTTAAATCTTTATTTTTTGTTACTACTAATATTTGGTACTTTTTATTTTTTGTAATCTTTTTATATGTTACATGCTGATAAGGTTTATAAATTAAACACTCACCAACTTTTGGTTTTACTTCTGAGAATGTTTCTCTATCATTTTTATACCATTCATCATATATTTCAACTTCACCTCCCTCATAATCATCGTTGAGTGTAAAATCATATATGAGATTATATTGTTCATCATCATCTAATGATAAACCTTTAATAGTTTCAACATGCCTATCGTATCCATCACCTTCATTGTATTCAAACATTCCACACCAAATATCTTTTAAATTTACTTTTTTATAATTTGTAAAAAAATTAGAGTTTAGTAAATCTTCAAATTCTTTATTATAATTTAACTTTGTAAACTTAAAATTTCTTTTATGTAAAATATTATCAATTTCTTTTTCACCTTTGTAAAATTTTAAATTATCTTTATTATCTGATATTAATCTTTTACAAAATTTATTTGTTAATATTTGTTTAGAATCATAAAATTTATCTTTTCTAAATTCGTTTGCTACAAAATAAGTAAATCCTATATCATGTAGTTTAGGAATTGTTTTATCAGTACCCCAATAAATTTGAAGAGATTCTTTATTTAAATCTTTTCTAAACTTAACATATTCAAAGATACACAAAATACAATTTTCTTTTGAAATAAGTTTTGCATATTCTTCAAATGATTTATACTTTTCCCACTTTTCTTCTGAAATAGAACTATGATAAAATTTCCAAGTTTCATCATATTCTTCTTTAGTTTTATTTTTACTAAAGTTTTCATTTTCAGGTGAGATAGTATCCATGTATATCCCATCAAACTTTTTATTTAATGATGGAATGATATCAATCCAATCTCCAAAATGTAAATGAACATTTGGTTTATCTTTTGCCCACTCAAGAGCCTTTTGATAAACATCTTTTCTTTTCTCGATTATAGTAAGTGATTTTACTCCATTACTATAAAAGTGGTTAGAACTTACTCCCCAACCATAACCAACATCTAATATATCACCTTTTGTTTCTGATATTATATCAAAAACTTTCGTGAAGTTTTCTGCCATTTAATTAAAATAAATCATCCCAATCTTCTCCTTCATTTGCTTTAGAATAATCAGTAGGTCTGATAGCAAAGAAGTCGGTGTGGGTATGACCACCGGTAAGATGATAGAACCATTCTAAATTACTTGATTTTGATTTATCAAATTCAAATATAGGTTCATATCCTAATTCTTTTAATTTTGTGTTTGTTCTTTCTTTTATGAATTCTTTTAAATCATCTGCTTTTAGATTATCTAAATCACCCATCTCGAACATTTTATCAATAAATTTTGTTTCGAGTTCTACAATTAGTTTTGCTGCTTCTTCTATTGAATCTTTACATCCTTCTAACAACTCAGGATATTCATCACACATATGTCTGAATAATTGACAACCCATTCTTGAATGTAGAGATTCATCTCTTACACTCCACTTCATTTGTTGTCCAATACCTTTTAGTAAGTTTCTCATTTGAAATGAGTAAAGTACCGCAAAAGAAGAATATAAACTAACTCCCTCTGCGAATGCTGAAAAGATTGCTAAACTTCTACCAACCTCTTGTCTTGCTTTTGGATTAGTTTCTAAATCTGTATGCTTCCATTCAGCGGTAGTTGAAGTAAGGAGTTCGAACTTCTCAGCAATTGCAGGTTCATGCAAAAATGCTTCGAAGTCCTCTAATCCTAATGTTTCATTCAGATATGAATAAGCTGTAGCATGAATAGTTTCTTGAGAACCAAACATCATAGCCATCTGTCTAATTTCGTGTTTTGGAAACCAATCAGTAACCATGTTAGTCCAATAATCAGAAACTGCACATTCAGTTTGAGCGAATCCAAGTAAAATATTTCCAACCAAGTTCTTTTCGGCAGGTGTAAGTTTTTCGTTCCAATCTTTGACATCCATTTGCATGGGTATCTCTGTATGTAACCAAAATGCTTGTGCCTGTTTTAACCAACCTTCTGTATAGTAAATTGGATATTCGAATGGTTTGAATGGGATTCTTTCTTGGAATAATTTGCTCATGATATAACTTTTTTATTTGTTTTCTTCTACTGATGCTTTTCTGTAATCTGTTACAAGTTTTTTAATTTCACCAATTGCTTTTCTTGCTCTTGATTTTGCTGCCTTTGATGAACCATTGTGTTCATCCTCAAATTGAACGAATAAATCTTTAATTTGTTCAAATAGTTCTTGTGAATTTGCCATAAAATTTTCCTTTTTTAAATTGTGTTTTGAAGTGACCAAGCTTATGGTCGTGTTTATAATTATATTGTAAATTGAAAAACGGAATGATTTTCATATTATTTTTTAAATTGATTTTATTTTTATACCTTTTTGTTGTTTTACTTAAGTGTTAATACTATTTTTGATAGATTATTTTTTCTTTATCATCAGTAATCAAAAAGGAATTTTTTTCTTTATACAAAGATGCAAATGTACTCCATGATGATACAGGAAATTTAATCAACATTTTAGTATTAGATAATGCAAATAAATCAACTATGTTATGATAGTGTATATTTTTTTTATCTGATAAAAGTAAATTTTCTTTAGTTAATATTTTATCTTCATACTTTTCAAACCAATGAGAAATAAATTTTAAATCCATATCAGTACTCACATAAAATTTTTGATTAGGATTTTTTTCAAGTATTGTATCAATGATATCAAAATAAATTTTATCTTGTATGAAATCAAAAATATAAAATTTTCTTGCATCACTATCAACTAATTTATTTTCTAAAAATTCATCTCTTATATTTTCAGGTAAACTTTTGATATCATCTTCTGTATAGTTTACTCCTCTTCCTCTTCTTAAATGAATACCAACTAAATCTTTACAATCTTTTTTAATTGAGTTATTTAAATTATTAAAACTTTCTTTTAGAGTTACCTTTCTAATATAAAAACTTTCATGTGTATCTAATTCATCATATAAAGTTGTATATTGAAAATCAGTGCAATAGTTTTTATCTGTATCTAATTTAAAATCTTCTCTAATTATTTTATTTAGTAATTTTTCATCTATCCTAATATAATCTGAAAAATCTATATTTTCATAATCAGTAAATTTAGTATTAGGAATATTTAAATATTGTGTTTCTAACCATTGATTTTTATCAACAATAACATCAAA
>TARA_B100000963_G_scaffold7054_1_pt1 | contig 10767 bp, 12 predicted proteins | sample TARA_B100000963 | Tara Oceans TARA_B100000963 (sample SAMEA2622097) | marine metagenome | biome: marine biome (ENVO:00000447); feature: surface water layer (ENVO:00002042); material: "saline water (ENVO:00002010), including plankton (ENVO:xxxxxxxx)" | depth 5 m | reverse complement strand
AAGCTAAGGATTATTTGGACTCAAAAGGAATACCTGTTAGAATTTAGTATGCTTGATACACTAAATAACTTAATTTACCTTATTAGAGAAAGAAAAGAAAAACCTATTAAGGGTTCATACACAAACAAGCTTCTTAAGGATAGTTCTTTAATCAAAGCAAAAGTGCTTGAGGAAATTAATGAACTTATTGAGGCTGTGGAAAAAGATACCAATAAGATACATGAAAGTGCGGACGTTCTTTATCATCTGATCGTTTATTTAGAAGCGAACGATATCAAAATTGAAGATGTAATGGATGAACTAAAAAAGAGAGGAAAACAAAAAGGATGACGCATGAAACATGTTACCAAAAAAAGGCATATTGCTAAAACTTTAACTTGGCGAGTTCTTGCTACTACTGATACTTTTTTAATAGCTTGGTTTATCACCGGTGAGTGGAATTGGGCTGGTGCTATTGCAGGAATGGAAGTTATTACTAAAATGTTTTTATATTATTTTCACGAAAGAGCTTGGTATAAATATATTAAGTTTGGACTTGTTGAAAAATAATGATAATTTTCACTCAATACTTTTATGAGTTATGATAATGAAAACATATTTGCTAAAATTTTAAGAGGTGAAATTCCTTGTAAAAAGATTTACGAGGATGAGTATGTTTTGTCATTTCATGATATTAACCCTCAAAAAAAAATTCACGCACTGGTGATACCAAAAGGTAAATATATTGATTTAGATGATTTTAGTGAAAAAGCTTCATCAGAAGAAATGGTTGGCCTGTTAAAGGGTATAAATATAGTTGCTAAAAAGCTTGGAATATCAGTAGATACAGGTCAAGGTTATAGAGCTTTATCTAATATTTCTGAACACGGCGGCCAAGAGGTACCACACTTACATTTTCATTTATTTGGTGGTGAAAAAGTAGGAAAGATGGTCGAGTGACTCAAAGAGTTGAAAGAAACTATTTAGAGATTAATTCAATTAAAGAATTAAATGAACCAAATGATTTATCACCAGAATATTCAATTCATCTTGTAGAACCAGATGATTTCAAATTGAATAAATTTTTTTATAAAAACGTTGGTAAAAGCCATCATTGGGTTGATCGTCTGATTTGGACAGATAAACAGTGGACAAATTATACATCTAATCAAAATGTAAAAACTTTCATTTTAAAAAATAAAAATGACTTGGCTGGATATTTTGAACTTATAATTCATAAAGATGAAAAGGAAGTTGAAATAGCTTATTTAGGCCTACTAAAAGAGTATCAAAATCAAAAATTAGGATCCTACCTTCTTTCTTCAGCAATCAAAAATTCATTTTTAGAGAAAGCAAAAAGAGTTTGGGTACACACGTGTTCTTTAGATCATAAAAATGCATTAAAAAATTATTTATCTAGAGGAATGAAAATATTTAAGAAAGAAACAATATCAATTTGAGTCATTCCGTTCAGGAAGTTTAAATAAATTTTTTTTTATTTCTTGATTTATTTTTAATGAACTTAAGTAGGTGATACTCAGGTTTTGATATAAATCTAATGTTTGCCAACCTATTAAGTTGTAATTATCTATATCAAAAAATATGTTTATTTCATTCTCATTTTCATTAAAATTAAAATTAATGAATTTATTTTCAATAATTCTATGGTTTGATTTCTTTATTTTTTTAATCAAAAAATCTTTATCTAGCAGATAATTTAAATGTGTTTTATTTAATGGATATCGATAATAACTTGCTAATGTCTTAATTACCAACCATTTTCCATCTGAGACTAAAATCTTTTTATTACTTGAATTATAACTACAAAAAATTTTTTTTGGATATTGAACTGTACAATTTCCATTCTCAATCTTATTATTTACATTTTGTTCAAAATTAAAATTTATATTATAGATGTTTTCTAATTTTGAAATTATATTCTCTTTATTAGATGAATAAGCATTAAAATTAAAAAAAATTATTAATATTATTAAACAATATTTTTTCATTAAAGAACATCACGTTTTCCAACATGATTTGCTTTGCTAACTATTCCTTCAGCTTCCATCATATCAATTATACGGGCTGCTCGATTATAACCAATTTGTAACTTCCTTTGCAAAAAAGAAGTTGAGGCTTTTCCCTCTGATTTTATAATTTCCAATGCTGTTTGATAAAGTTCATCCTTCTCGTCTTGATTTTTTGAACTTTCACTTATTTCTTTTTCATCTGCAAAATTCAAGATTTCATCAACATAATCTGGTTCTGCTTGAGACCTTAGGAAATTATTAATTTTTTCTATTTCATTATCAGATACAAAAGGCGCATGAATTCTAGTTATTCTATTCGCTGATGACATAAAAAGCATATCACCTTTTCCTAATAGTTGTTCAGCACCTTGTTCGCCTAAGATAGTTCTACTGTCAATTTTTGATGTAACTTGAAATGATATACGTGTTGGAAAATTTGCTTTAATTGTTCCTGTTATTACATCAACACTTGGTCTTTGAGTCGCCATTATAATGTGAATACCTGCTGCTCTTGCCATTTGTGATAGCTTTTGAATGTAGTTTTCAATTTCTTTTCCAGCAACAAGCATGAGATCTGACATTTCATCAACAACAACAACTATATATGGCATTGGAAGTAGGTGTTTTGTATTATAACCATCTATATTTCGAACACCTTCTTTAGTCATCAATCTATAACGACTTTCCATTTCTTTAACCACCCATCCTAATACAGATGCAGCTTTTTTTGCTTCTGTTATTACTGGACATAATAAATGTGGAATACCTTCGTAAGTTGAAAGCTCTAACATTTTAGGGTCAATAAGAATAAATTTACATCTATCTGGACTGTGCCTGTAGAGCAAAGATAAAATAATAGTGTTTATACATACAGATTTACCAGAGCCTGTTGTACCTGCGATTAATAGATGTGGCATTGAACTTAAATCACCAATTATTGGTTGGCCAGATATGTTCTTACCCAGAGCTATTGGTAATTTAACATCCTTTTTTTTAAAATTAGAATTGTTCAATATTTCGCTCAAAAAAACATTTTCCCTTGTAGTTTTAGGTAACTCTATGCCAACGGTATTACTACCAGGAATAATTGCAATACGTGCAGACTCGGAGCTAGTATTACGAGCAATATCATCGGAAAGATTTATAATTTTAGAAACTTTTACTCCAGCTGCCGGCTCGAATTCATTTAAAGTAACCACTGGACCATGGCTAACTTTTTTTATATTTCCGCTGACTCCAAAATCTAAAAGAATTTTTTCAAGAAATTTAGGATCATTATTGTCGTTATTGTTGGAATTTTTTGTTTCATTTTTTGATGGTATTTTTAACAAATCCATTGATGGAATTTCAAATTTTGATTTTTTATATTTTTGGTTTGAGTCTGTTTTAATAAAAGGGAGATCTTCCTGTATTAAATTTTTAATTTCTTCTTGAGGTATATATTCATTAATAATTTCATTTTTATTTGTATAGTTTTTATTATTTTCATTCGTACTGCCTTTTAAAGTGTTCACTATAAATAAAAAAAAAGTTTTGGGATTAAAATTGAAACTTAGAAAGAAAAATAAAATTATAATAGATAACAGGATATAATAAAATATACTTTCATACTGAATAATTCCATTTGGTATCAATATTTCGTTTAAATAATTTCCTACAAATCCCCCGTTACCGTTTATATAAAGATTAAAAGTATCATTATAGAAATATGAAAAAAATTTTGACCCTATTAAAGAATAAATAATGATATAGAAAGTATTTTCGATTAAAAAAATTACTTCCTTTTTTCTAAAAATTTTTATACCGGAGAAAAAAAATGATAGTGGAATTAAAAATGATATTAGACCTAAAGATTGTAAAAAAAAATCAGAAATATAACTTCCATGAAAACCTAAGATATTATCAATCTTTGTTTTTTCACTAAATACAAAATTTGGATCTGAGGGAGAATAAGAAGCTAAAGCAATAAATAATAAAATTCCAATTAATGAGATAGTTATACCAACAATTTCTTTAAGTCTTTTAGCTATAAAAATTAACGATGTATTAGTAATTTTTTTAATATTCATATTAAATGAATCAAATTTACCACTTTGTATCATCTAATTTTTGTTGTTAAAATTAAAATTATTATGAAAATTTGTATTTTAGGAGATAGTTTGACAGGCTTAACTTTAGCAAAAGCTTTAGTTAATAAAGGAATATATACAGATATTATTTCAAGCAAAACAATTAGAAAAAAAGATAAGTCAAGAACATTAGGCATATCAAAAACTAATGTGGAATTTTTCCAAAAAAATATATTAGATATTGAGGATTTACTTTGGGATATTAATAGTATTGAAATTTACAGTGAAAATTTAAAAAATGAAAAAATTATTAATTTTGAGAAAAATAATCAACGTTTATTTTCAACTATACGAAATCATGAATTAATTACCAAGCTATTTTTGGGATTAAAAAAAAATAAATTTTTTAAATTAAAAAAGGAATCCCTTAATTACGAATCTTTAAAAAAAAAATATAAGTTGGTTATTAATTGTGATCTGAATAATATAATATCAAAAAAATTTTTTAGTAAAAAATTTAACAAGAATTATAACAGTTTTGCATACACATCAATAATTGAACATCAAAAGTTATCAAACAATAATACTGCACATCAAACCTTTACAAAAAAGGGTCCCATTGCCTTCTTACCTATTTCAAGTAAAGAGACATCAGTAGTTTACTCATTGAAAGGAGATAAGAATTTTTCTGAAATTGAAAGCTTAATCCATAAATTTAATATTAGGTATAAAATTAAAAGAATTAATGAAATTAAACGATTTGAGTTAAAATCCAGCAACTTAAGATCATATTATTATAAAAACATTTTGGCGTTTGGCGATTTATTACACAAAATTCATCCCTTAGCAGGACAAGGATTTAATATGTCGATTAGAGACATTAAAGTTTTATTAAAGATAATTGACTCAAAAATTGGTACTGGTTTAGATTTAGATTCAACAATTTGCAAAGAATTTGAAAATCAAAATAAACACAAAAACTATTTATTTTCATACGGTATAGATTTTATCTATGAATTCTTCAATATAGAAAAAAAGTTAAATAATTATATGATCAGTAAATATCTGAAAATTTTTGCTAATAATAAAATTTCTAAAAATTTTTTGATCAAAGTTGCTGATAAAGGGTTTCTTAATTAGAATTATTGGATAGTTGTATTATTGTATTGATCAAATGTGTAGGTAGTCAAAATTTCTGCTATTTTTGTTTTTCTAACACTTAAATTTATTGCTTCAAGTAAAACTTGTTTTTCCTCAAGAGTAAAAGGAGAAGCCATTGCTAATGCATTTATTGTTTCATCTAAACTCTGTTTTTCTAGAGCTTTCCAATTAATTATAAAACCCTTTTTTTCAAAAAGAGTCTTGAGATCTTTAAATATCAACTCTAAGTCTGAAAATTTTATATTTTCTTTTTTCTCATCAAGGTCATTTAAAAAATCATCAAAATTCACGTCAAATTCTCGATATTTTTTTTCTGAAAAAATCTCCTTTTCTAAATTAAATCTAATAAGTCCTTTGAGTTCAATTAAAAATCTACCGTCTTCCGATTCTTTGAAACTAGTAATTTTTCCCAAGCAACCAACTCGGTATAATTTTGAAGATAAATCATTATCTTTAGAAAATTTTGGCTGTATCATACCTATTAATTTATTGGATTTCATACAATCATTAACCATATCAATATATCTTGGTTCAAATATATTTAATGGCACTGTAGTTTTTGGAAAAATAATAAAGTTACTTAAAGGAAAAACAGCAATTTTTTTTGGTAAATCTTCTTTTTTCATAATAATTAAAATATATCATATTTAATATTGCTTGAATTAAAAAAAATGACTATCTATAATAATTATTGTGCGGGCATAGCTCAGTGGTAGAGCGTCTCGTTGCCAACGAGAAGGTCGAGGGTTCGACCCCCTTTGCCCGCTCCAGATAACAAATATGAATGATTTATTAGATAAAAAATGTGTTCCGTGTGAAGGTGGTGTCGCACCATTTGATAAATCTGAAATACATAAATATCAAAAAAAAATAGATGGTTGGGAGGTCGTTAAAAATGAAAAAAATACTTATTTTTTAGAAAAAAAATTCATTTTTAAAAATTTCCTGGAAAGCCAAAATTTTGTTAATCAAGTTGGAAGAGTTTCTGAGGAAGAGGGACATCATCCAGATATCCAATTTGGATGGGGTTATGCAAGGATAAGCATCACCACTCATGCCATTGAGGGTTTATCTGAAAACGATTTTATACTTGCAGCTAAAATTGATAAAAATATTAATGTCTAAAATGTCTAGTTTTAGAGAAAACTAATACTGTATTAGTTGCATTAGCAAATTGAATAATTTCTTTATCTCTAATTGATCCGGAAGGCTGAATAACTGCTGAAACTCCTGATTGTACAAGTTTTTCAAATCCGTCTACAAATGGAAAAAAAGCATCTGATGCTGCAACAATTTCATCCTGGTATTTTGAATTAAAAAATTTTTCCATTTTTTCAATTGCAATTTTAGAGCTATCAAGTCTGCTAGGCTGTCCTGAACCAATGCCAACGGTTGATTGTTTGCTTGCTAAGACAATTGCGTTGGATTTTACAAAACGGCATATATTAAATGAAAATATAAGATTTTCTAATTGTGATTTTGTTGGTTTCCTTTTTGATACAAACTCAAAGTCTTTTTTTGAAAAAATTTTTGTATCCTCGGTTTGAACTAGGAAAGATTCATGTATCGAATTAAATTTCATAATTTTCTTAAAAGTAAGTTTTGATGCATCTATTAATCTGAGATTTTTTTTACGTTTTAAAATTTTAACTGCTTTGTGATCAAAACCATTCGCTATTATTACTTCAAAAAATTTTTTATTTAATTCATATGCCAGTGGCTCTGTAATTTTGAAATTACAAGAAACAATTCCTCCAAACGCACTTATAGGATCACATGCTAAAGCTAATTTAAAACTTTCAATTTTTTTATTTTTCACTGATACACCACATGGATTTGCGTGTTTAACAATTACAGTTCCCTTATTTTTTGGAAGAGATTTTGAAAGAGATAAGGCAGAAAACATATCATTGTAATTATTATAGCTTAAAGGTTTTCCATGAATTTGATATATTTTTAAATTGTCTCCACGAGAGTATAAGGCGCTCTCTTGATGTGGATTTTCACCATATCTTAATTTTGTGATTAAATTTCCGTAGTAAATTTTTTTTGCAGGAAAATCAACTTGTGAAATCTTGTTAAAATAGTCAGCTATAATTGAGTCATAATATGCTGTTTCTGTAAAAGCCAATCTAGACATTTTTTTTCTAAATTTTAATGATGTGCAACCTTTATTTAATTTTAACTCATTTATTAATTCAGAATGCTGTCTGGTAGAGGTGATGACAGTAACATCATTATAATTCTTTGCAGCTGCCCTTACCATTGACGGTCCACCTACATCAATATTTTCAATTATTTTGTCATGATTTTTTGTTTTTTCTAAAACTTTTTCAAATTGATAAAAGTTAACAACAACTAAATCTATACTCTGAAACTTTTGATTTTTCATTTGTTTAATGTGTTTTTGGTTGCTTCTTTTATAAAGTATTCCAGCATGTATTTTTGGATGAAGTGTCTTTACTCTGCCATCAAGAATTTCGTTGAATCCGGTGAATTCTGATACTTCTAAACATTTAAATTTTAGTCTCTTAATTTCTTTATAAGTTCCTCCAGAACTTATTAAATTAATATTATTTCTTTCGAGTACTTTTAAAAGAGGTTTTAAATTAGATTTGTCAGATACCGATATCAAAGCTGATTTAATTTTTTTCATTATATCTTTTTAATTTCCCACTTAATATTTTCAATCTGATTATAAGAAATTCCAGAAATAAAAATATTTTGATTTTTAGTATATAAATTTTTATCACCGAAATACAAACCATTATCAATATCTATATCGAAATTATCACACGTAAATTTCCATCCCTCATCACCTAATTCAATTAAGATTGTTTTATTATCTTGGGTTTTCATTAGTTTTATATTTGGTTCTAAGTGAAATCTAATATCAAATTTATAATTATGATTTACTTTCTTCTTAATTATTCTATCTATTCCAATAAAATTCATCCTCTCCGGATAAAATTCTATTTCTCTTTCATGAATTGAGTTATATTTTTTTAAGTATCCATCATGTGATGCAGTTATTTTCCAATAATCTTTTTCAAAAAAAATATTTTTTTTAGCTGTTTTAATACTTTTTTTTATCATCCAGGCTCCGTGAATTTTTGTAAACTTAGCAGATGAATTATCATCAATGACCAAAGTATTTTGAGTAGCAGTTGATTTTGATAATTTATTAAGCTTTATGTCCTTATTATGATAACCACAATTACTTATAAGTTTTCTACCATTAGATATAATTTCTAATGACAATGCGCCAGATTGATAGTCTTGAGAAAATTTAAAGTCTGGTGATGATCCAGTATCAATTGCCAAGCAAACTCTCTTATTTCTTAAAATTGTATAGCCTCCAAATTCTTTTTCATCATTTTTAAATTTATATCCTAATTTACTTAAATAATTATCAAATGTATTATTATTTGAATTATTATTTCCATTGAATAAAAAATTAAAATTCTTATCCCTACAAAAAAAAGCATACCCTTGTCCCAAGTTAAAAATTGTTTCATCAATATGTTCTGGAATTGAATTTTGTGATTCTTTAAACCACTCTCTTATTAAAATAAAATATTTTAAGTAAAAAACTAATTGATTTATACTCCTTGATTTTGGAAATCCTGAGTTGTCTAAAGCTAATTTTGAAATTTTTTTTAAAAGTGAAATTCCAAACGATAAGTATTTTTGATTATTTAAATAACAAAGTCCTGTTAAGATGATTGAAGCACAACCTACTAATTTATCGTCAACTCTATCAGATTTATTTATTTCATTGATAAGATGATTGGTTTGTTTTTGAATAATATAATTAAAATTATCCTTGTAGTTTTGATCACTTTCATCGTATGTCAAATTACAATTAGATAACCACGAAATAATTCTTTTGGCTGTTAAATCAAAATCCCAACTCTTTTCATTATATTTTCGATTACATTTAATCCAATTTGAAATTATTGATTGAACCTGTATTTTTGATGACTTTAAGTCAATACTAAATAACCAATAAAAACTATTTAATCTCTTAAATTCTTTATCATTAATTTCTTTATAATCCCATATATCATTTAAAGAAAAATCCTCAATCTTGAATTTTTTTTTGTCATACTTTATCAGTGATGAAAGCAGATGAGGACTTGGTCTATAAATTAAATCTTTTGTATTTATTTTTGAAATTTTTTTGTCGTATATGTTTGAATTTAAATAAAATTTTCTTATTTGATTAAAAAAACCAAAAAAAAATCGATTTATATAAATCATGAAATTACTTTGATTTTAATAATTCAATATTTTTTTTAATATCTCCATTATTACTTTTAAAAATTGTAGTACCAGAAACTAGAATATTTGCACCAGCTTTTATGGCCTTCTTTGAATTTTCAAAATTTATTCCTCCATCTATTTCAATATCAAAATTTAAATCTTTTTCAGTTTGTATTTTTTTTAATTCCTTAATTTTTGTTAAAACTTCTGGCATGAATTTTTGTCCACCAAATCCTGGGTTGACGCTCATTATTAAAACTAAATCAATTTTATGAAGATATTTGGCAATTACACTTACTTCAGTTTCAGGGTTAAGCGATACCCCAACTTTTTTCTTTAGTTCGCTAATTTTAGATAAAGAAGCCTCTAGGTCATTAGTGGCTTCTGGATGAATAGTAATTATATCCGCTCCAGCTTCTGAATAAGCCTCTATATATTTATGTACAGGTGAAATCATTAAGTGCACATCAAATAATATTGAGCAATGCTTTTTTAAAGATTTTATCACGGGTGGACCAATTGTTAAGTTAGGAACAAAATGGCCATCCATAACATCAACATGAATCATGTCAGCTCCTCCATCTTCTAATCTTTTAATTTCATTAGCTAACTGACTAAAATCAGCTGATAATATTGAGGGCGATATTTGTATTTTTTTCATTAATACTAAATCAATTAGTATCAATTTTTGAAATTTATTTAATTAAAAAATTGGTAAATTTGTCTCGAAATTTCACTTTCCAAAGGAAAAGACAACATACCCATAACAGAATAGCCTAAAACCCATGGCATGAAGTAAAACCTTATCATAAAGAAAAACCAAGCAACATAAAGGGGCACAATTGGTTGAATTATAAAAGATGGGGTTATCGGCTTAAATAAATTAATAAGAGGATTGGTAAATTTAACAAAAACTTTCATAAAAAAAAATTGAGAATCTTCTCTTTGGAAAATGTTCATTGCAACTCTGCCAATTAAAGTCCACATAATTACCCCAAGTATATAGTCAATTATGTATACTAAAGGGTGAAAATTGGCCGACATTTAAAATTTATATTGGAAAAATGTTGAAATTAAAAGGGGCGAAATTAATCGCCCCTTAAAAAGATCTTTTAGTGTTGTTTGCCAAGGATCGATTTACCTGACGGTACTCGAACCTCATCAACCATTTTTTGTGTAGCAGCACTTGGTTCTGAAGTAATTAAACTTACTACAACCATAGATACTAAGCTTACTGCTGAACCAAAGATACCAAACGTTAA
>TARA_B100000963_G_scaffold359699_1_pt1 | contig 10769 bp, 10 predicted proteins | sample TARA_B100000963 | Tara Oceans TARA_B100000963 (sample SAMEA2622097) | marine metagenome | biome: marine biome (ENVO:00000447); feature: surface water layer (ENVO:00002042); material: "saline water (ENVO:00002010), including plankton (ENVO:xxxxxxxx)" | depth 5 m | reverse complement strand
TTTAATTTCACTGAGTGCGGGTAAATGCTTGAATTCCAGTAATGTATCTTCCTATTATCAAATTGTGAATGTCATGAGTTCCTTCGTAGGTCTTTACAGATTCTAGGTTTGCCATGTGACGCATAACTGGATACTCGTCTAGTATGCCATTTGCACCGTGAATGTCGCGTGCAGTCCTAGCAATTTCTAGGGCAATATCGACATTGTTCATCTTTGCTAATGATATTTGTTCATTAAACCAAGTACCATCATCTTTCTTTCTGCCGAGATGGTAGGCTAACAACTGTCCTTTGGTAATCTCTCTCAACATCCATGCTAATTTATTCTGAACTAACTGATAAGATGCAATAGGTACGTCGAACTGTATTCTTGATAGTGCGTAGGTTTTTGCGCTGTGGAAACAGGCCATTGCGGCTCCAAGAGCGCCCCATGAAATACCATAGCGCGCATTGTTCAAGCAAGAGAACGGCCCTCTGAGTCCTTTAACACCTGGTAGAATTCGGTCTTTAGGAATTTTACAATCTTGGAATACTAATTCACTAGTTACCGATGCTTTTAGCGAATGTTTACCCTTCATCTCAGGTGCAGAGAATCCTTCATCGCCTTTTTCGACTATGAAACCCTTGATTACTCCATCTAATTTAGCCCAAACCACCGCTACGTCAGCAATAGTTCCGTTGGTAATCCACATTTTTGCGCCATTCAAAAGATAATGATCTCCCATATCTTCTGCCTTGGTAATCATATCGCCGGGGTTTGAACCGTAATCAGGCTCAGTTAGGCCAAAACAGCCCACCATTTCGCCTGATGCTAGTTTTGGCAAATAGTGATTCTTCTGTTCCTCGCTACCAAAATCCCAAATTGGATACATAGCCAGAGAACCCTGAACTGAAGCAAATGAGCGTAGACCCGAGTCGCCTCTTTCCAATTCTTGACAGATTAAACCGTAAGCGACATAAGACAATCCCGGGCAGCCATAGCCCTTCAATGGGGCGCCTAACACACCCATTTCACCTAGGGCAACACGCCACTCATCGGGGAATATTCCTGCCTCACAAGCGTGTTCGATTTTTGGTAGAACTTCCTCATCTACCCAGCTCCTAACCATGTCTCTAATCATTATTTCTTCTTCTGTCAGTAGGCTTTCTACGTCGTAAAAATCGAGCCCCTCGAACTGCTCCATATGTTCTCCCCATTGTCTCCTGAACATAGGCGCTTCAAGAACCTAACTACGAGCCGCGAATGTTATCACTTTCTTTTTTTGACTAATTGATTGTATTTTCTCTGCAAAAAAGGGCTATTCATGTAAATTAATCCTAAAATAACACCTGGCACAGAAACAGATACCGCAATCAATATTATTGTTGTTAACATTGTATTTTCAATCTTAACCTGATATGGTTCAAATGCAACTAAATTGCCGTTTGAAGTTACTACAAAACCACTGTTGAAATCATTTTCCCACACAAATGAAATCTGTCTGCCGGCAATTATGGAATCCCAATCCGCCATTTGTTCTGAGGATACTTGCACTTTTGCTTCGTCACTTTGTGGCTCATATCTTACTGTAGCAAATGGTGCAAGATGGATAATCGAAGTACTAGAATGGCCAACGGAAGATGAAATAAAATCCCCCTCTAGGGTTCTAAATTCAACCATGGCTCCGACATCTGATTTACTATGATCAACAGTATTTAGCAAAATTGTAATCATACGTAAACCACTTCCAAACGCTACACATCGTTTAATCACTGCAGATGGGCATTCAACATCAAGCCATGTATCTGTTCTCGTTCCACTAATCCACGATATGTTGTGCGCTTGACCAATTACTCCCAAACCACTTGAAATGGTAGAAACTACACACAAATCGTAGTTCATGTGGCAAGAAATCCCGGTAATTTCTGAATCGGCATCATTACCAAGATTCATGAATCCAGTGCCCTCAGAAAATCGCCATAAAGAACCATCTTTACCACCAAAGTATGCGTAATCACCCGCACTACGCCACTCTACCGAACTCATGTCGCGACCTAAAATTGCTCCGGTTCCGTTAACAAGAGTAACGCTGTGATCTACTTTTTCGTATCTCATTGCAGTACCAAAATCTCCCGCGATTAATGCTGCCTCGCTTCTGGGGTGCCACGAAACATCATTAAAATCATATTCTCTGCCGCTATTAAGTTCAACATCTTGTGAACGATCCCCAGCATTCTTTGCCGAGATAAGGTGGACATATCCTTCATTACCCACCAGTAGTACAGTCCCACCATCTGGCGCCACTGCTGCAGTGGAAATTCCAACATCATACCCCACAACTGATGATTCGAGTGATAAATCGACTTGCTTATTCTCTGCTAGAACTACTGGGAGCATCAGAATAAGTACCATGAACACCGGTAAAAGATAGTTAACGCGCACAATCCTTCCACAAAGTGCTCAATCAAAATATTTCTCTTCAACCTTTTTTTGACGGTGAGCCTTATGTTCGATGGTGTTTTGGCTGTGCTCATGGAGAAATTCTCAGTAAAGCGTGGCCTGATTAAACAGATTGGTGGAAATGCAGGACTTGCAAAATTAGCAACACAATATTTTGACAACGTAAACGCTAATTCAGCAGGCGAATTTACTGCTTCGTTTGGAATTTTAACGAAAGTTTCTGGAAAATTTGACAATGATGGAAAGTTATCAGTCGATGTTGAACAATTGAAAGGGGAGGCATTGGGTGAATTCTTAAGCGCTGAAGGAGGAAGAGAACAGGCAATGGAATCTAGAAAACGTTGGTCTGGCTTTTTAGATCAAGCCACCGGATACAACGGAAAACAAAGAGGAGACAAAGCCAAAGAGGAAGCCAAGAAATTCTCCAAAGCAAAGTCGGCAATAAAAATGGCTCACAAATCAATGGAAATGAGCACCAAATTGACTGAGGAAATCAAAGAAAAGGCTTTGACAATGATTGCTGAACTTGAAGCATTAATCGAAAACGGCGATGCTCCATCAGAAGGAAAAGTCAAGAAACTCAACGATTTGTTTTGAGGTGAGCCAATGGATATTGAACAAATGTTGATTCAATATCAGGAAAAATGCCCTAGATTGGGCGAATTAAGTCAAGATCAAAAGGCTAGAGTCCACAAAATAATTGGTTCCGTGGAAGAAACTGTCGGTCTAAATTACTTGGTTGACTGTATCGCTGATGGAGTCAGTGCTGGAGGAGATGGAGTATTGAGGTGTTATGTTGGTTTTGAACCCTCAGGAAAAGCCCACATCGGTTGGAAGGTTCTGTCTTTACAACTAAAGAGAATGCTCGATGCAGAGGTAAATGTACTTATTTTCCTCGCTGATTGGCATGCGTGGATCAATGATAAATTCAATGGCAATATGGAACACATTCAAACCACTGCAAAGTACATGGAAGATACTTTCAGAGCATTACTTGATTATCCTCCAGAAGGCGATGGCCCTGGTCAATTAAGGTTTTTTTATGCCTCTGAACTTATGGATAGTGGAGATTACTGGGCGAGAGTTCTCAGATGTTCAAAAGGTGCGACTTTAGCGATGGTAAGAAAAACGTTTACGATAATGGGTCGAGATGAAGCTTCATCCGACCATGATTTGTCTAAATTCTTCTACCCTGCAATGCAAGCAAGTGATATATTTGAGCTTAAAATGGATATTGCGATAGGCGGAATGGATCAAAGGAAAGCCCACATGTTCATGCGTGATGTGGCGGGGAAGTATGGTTGGAAAAAAGCCACATGTTTGCATACACCAATTATTTCATCGTTAAAATCTAGCGGCTCAAGAATGGAAAGTTTCGATCATAAAATGAGCAAATCCGACCCCGGAGGTGCGATACTGATTCACGACGACCACAAGCGCCTGAGGAAAAAAATGCAGAAGCATGCTTATCTCAATTCTAATGACGAAAATTCCCCGATATATGAATTAGCAGAACACGTTATTTTGCCTGAGTTTGGAGAAATAATTGTCACTCCAAATCCAAAATTCGGAGAACCTTCAACATGGACTAGTTTAGAGGAATTTAGGCAGGCTGTGATGGACGGAACTCTTCACCCGTTGGATGCAAAATTTGGTATCGCAGATGGCATTTCAAAAGGGTTAGAAACAGTGGCGAAGCATTTTGATGAAAACCCAGAATTACTGGAACAAGTAAATCATTTAGTAAACAATAAGTAGAATCGCAGTTGGTGCTGTTTTGCACAAAAAAACCAATCCAAATGTTCATCAATCGAATACCCTAGGAGTAGATATTGGTGATACTATGGTTAACATTGCAGTACTAGTCAAACAAGTTCCAGATACTAACTCAAAAATTCAGATTTCCGGTGACAGAGTTGATTTGTCAACCGTCAAAATGGATATTAGTCCATACGATGAGTTTGCCGTTGAAAATGCGCTTAAACACAAAGAATCTGATGGTGGAACTGTCACTGCGATAACCGTCGGACCTGCAGGCGCAGATAAGGTCTTGAAAGGGGTCAAGGCACTGGGCGTGGATAACATCATCCGACTCGATAGCGACGATTATATGGATTCAAATGGGCTTCAAACAGTCCTAGCGCAAGAGATTTCATCCGGCGGCTATGATGTGGTTTATTGTGGTAAATCTGCAGCCGATACGGGAGCTGGCTCAACCGGACCAGGAGTGGCTGAAAAACTCGGATGGGGTTCGGTCTCAAACATAACAGAAATTAGTTTTGATGGCGGGCTTACCGTAACATCTCCGTGTGAAGGAGGGAACGCAATAATTGCGGTTACACTTCCTGCTGTAGTGAGTTGCGACAAAGGATCGACGAAAGTACGAAAATCTAACGTCAAGGGAATAATGATGGCTAAAAGAGCACAGGTTGATGTCAAATCGGTTACTACTCCAGCGCCCTCTGTATCAATTGTTTCCCATGTCATGCCTCCAGCAAAACCCGCTGGTAAGAAATTCGAGGGTGGAGAATCCGCTCAAACAGTAGCACAGCTGCTTCGAGATGAAGCAAACATAATTTGAGGTGAAAAAATGTCAGATACAATAGTAATAGCAGAATTGTCAAAAGGAAAAATTAGTCAAACTACAAACGAGTTGGTGACAGCGGCAAATCAACTAGGATCAAGTTGTACTATCGTTGTGCCATGTGCAGATTCGTCTATGGCCAAGGATGCAACTAATATTTCAGGCGTCGCCAAAGTAATCGCCGCAAAATCGGACGTATTTTCGAACTATGACGCTGCAGCATGGGCTGAAGCTATAGATGCGGTTGCTCCTGCTGGAATAATAATCACTTCCGCATCAGCACAATCAAAAGACTTGGCGGCAAGAATTGCTGCAAGACGCTCTATATCAGTAATTCAGGATGTTATATCAATCGATGGTACAACACTATCTACACCAATCTACTCAGGTAAAGTAATACAAAATTTGTCTGTAAATGGAGATGCAGTAATTAGTATTAGAGCAAATATATTCACTCCATCGGAAAACAGTGGAAGCAGTGATATGCAAGTAATCGACACAAGCGGTAATGTAACAACTGCCGTCAAAGAAATGGTACAGCGTGCGTCTGAAAGACTCGATGTTTCAGAAGCAAATATCATAATTTCTGGCGGACGAGGAATGGGCACGCCGGCTAATTTTACCCATTTAGAAGAAATCGCAGACAAATTAGGGGCTGCTGTAGGAGCATCTAGAGCCGCAGTTGATACATGGAGTGAGATACCACATTCAATGCAGGTAGGACAGACTGGAAAAACAGTTAATCCAAATCTATACATTGCAGTGGGGATTTCAGGAGCAATTCAACATCTTGCAGGAATGCGCTCTTCGAAATATATCGTAGCAATTAACAAGGATGCAGACGCACCAATCTTCCAGCATGCAGACTATGGAATTGTTGCAACATGGGAAGAGGCGCTTCCTGTATTGAGCAGCTCATTATCTGGATTACTCAATTAAAACGAATTAATTGAAGCGACCGAATAGAGCACTATTAGAACCAACATACGGATTGGAAACTTTCTCTACCCCTATGGTTGTTTTTGGACCATGGCCTGGATGAACCACAGTGTCGTCATCTAAGGGCCATAATTTGGTGATCACTGAATTAACTAGAACATTAATATCGCCACCACTGTTTGGTAAATCTGTTCTCCCAACTGAACCAGCAAATAATGTGTCTCCTGCGAATAATTGGCTAGGACCATCATCGACATCCAATAATATACAACAGCCACCTAATGTATGTCCGGGAGTATGCATTATCCTGAACTTTAGGGTGCCGAGTTGTAAAACCATCTCATCATGTAGTAACTTGTCAGCAACTGCTGGCTCTGGTAATTCGAACCCCCATCTCATAGCAGATTGCTTTACTAAGCTTTGTAGAAAGAAATCATCCTCATGTAAGTACCAACTAACATCATATTCCTCAAGTAAGTATGGTATCTCTCCTGAGTGGTCGAAATGAGCATGAGTATTAACAAGAGCAATTACCTTTCTAGCCGGAATTCCTCGCTGTGTCATTTCTCCGAAGTTTTCCGGCCCATTAGACCAGTCTGGACCGACTCCTTCGAATCCATTAATCCAAGAGATAATTCTACTAGATTCAGAACCCCCATCAATAATCACTGTATCACCACTCGATAGGTCGGTAACAACAGAACATCTCATTGCTAATCCTCCAACAACGAATGATTCAATCCATAAGTCACTATGTTTCAAATTAAATCACCTCCACTTGAATCGTGTCAGACGTTGAATTACCCTCATCATCGGTTATTCTAAGTTCGAAACGATACTTGCCTTTGTTTAATTTCGCTCGGAATTTTGGTAAATCTGATACTTCTTTTCCTGATTCATCGATCCAAGAATAACTCACGATGCGATTTTTATCCCCCTTTGTATGATTGCTATCGAGTACAATTATTGAGGATTCATCCGCTCCAGAATCGTATATCCGATCCTCCCCCGCATTGGCAATTGGCATGTTTTTGGTTGGTAATTCTTCAGCTAAATCTTGTAAGATCACATCGGTCAAAATATCATCCTGAGGATTTGATAGTGGTTCATTATCCTCTTCCAATGCTGACAAAATTTGATTCAAATTATCGCCAGCAGAATTACTTCTTGATTCTGAATTGAGCAATAATGACTCAAATTTATCGTCCGTAGAATAAATATCGTCAACAGACATAGTTCCTACTTCCCCAATTAACTCAAACCATTCGGTCAACTCAGACTTATCTTTTTCAATCAATTCTCTAGATATATCCATTACACCTATTGGTTCAATATTAGTGAAATCATTTTGATCATCTCCCGCAAAATAAAATGCTTGGTTAGCTGGAGAATAAGCTGAAAATTGTACCATGCCTTGGTGTTCCACCATCCAATTTCTGTTATCGTCTGTTATGCCGTGTAGGTAAAACCACGATCCTGCGAGTATGCTGTTCTCTGATGCAATTAAGGTCTGAATTGGATATTTGCAGTGAAAAATAATGTCTGAAAGTTGATATCCAGATGGTGCTTTTGATTCAAGCATATGAATACTGCCATCATCAAAACCCAGATATGTACCTTTTGTTGAAGATGAAATATTTGTTAATCTACTTTTAATCTCGTCGCGCATCATTATTTGGTTATCCACTAGGTTCCATACCTCTATTTCCAGTGCTTCCTCATCTCCGGGAACCAAAGCATATCCTTCCCTACCGATAATCAATTGACCAAATATATCTGTTCCTACCGCCGTAATCGCTTCACCAACTTCTCCTCTAGCCGGTCTACTCCAAATTATGTTTTTGCCATCGAAGCAATGTACTGTTCCGTCTTCTTGTACAATAATTAATCCAGAATCAACTGATAAGACCTTAATAATTGAACTAAATTGTAGATTATCGTCTATAATCTTGCCCGCATAATCAACTGTGACTAATCGGCCTAAATTATCTACAACTGCGATAAATTCATGATACATCTCAACTAATGACACACCTCCTGGTATTTCACATTCCCAAATCAATTCGAGAGTCCGATCATAACATTTTATCCCAAAGTTATCATCGCCAAAATATAACTTATCATCTCTAAAGAATATACCTTGAGCATTTCCTTCTATAGAGGTTTGCTTCGGTTTCAAGTCGTCGACTGAAAGATTTAGCAAACCAAGCTTTTCTGACCATGCAAATGCTCCACCATCCTTGGAAAGTGCAATGCCGGTAACCGTGCTCTGGGGAGTAAAGGCGACTCTCACCTCACGAGTAAGCATATTATTACCGCATGGTTAAACATGATTAAGTTCACTATTCAATGATTAATTTACGAAGTTTATCTAGATTATCAAATCAGAACTTACTAACCCTACTTGGTGAAGAAAATTGTTCAATGTGGTTTTTAATGGTTGATATTGAAGAATCCATTTGACGCTGTCAAATCATAATCAATTAGAGTCATTGTGTATGTCAAGAATCTGCTCATCATCATCAAAGTGAGATTTTGCTTCGTCATTACGTTGTTCGTGCAGTTTAGCTAAATACTGCTCAGAAACGTCACCGGTCACATAAAATCCGTCGAAACAGCTCGAATCAAACTTTATGTCATTTGAATTTGCATTGTGGGTAGATTTGACTAAATCTTCGAGTGTTTGATAGAATAACCTGTCCGACTTAATGTGTTGATTTATTTCTTCAATCGTCCTGTCATTTGCGACAAATTCAGAGGTTGCTGGCATATCAATTCCGTAGACGTTCGGATATCTTACTGGAGGAGCAGCAGATGCAAAATATACCTTTGATGCACCGGATTCTCGAGCCATCTCAATTATTTGTTTACTTGTTGTACCTCTTACTATCGAATCATCAACAAGAAGCACGTTCTTGCCTTTAAATTCATTCTCTATGGTGTTTAATTTACGTCTTACCGACTTTTCTCTAAGTGCCTGTCCGGGCATTATGAAGGTTCTTCCTACATACCGATTCTTGACAAATCCTTCCCGGTATGGAACTCCTAGCGAATTAGCCATTTGTAATGCGGCAATTCTACCTGAATCTGGGATTGGAATTACTGCATCTATATCATGGTCAGGCCACTCTTGAATTATTCTTTCTGCTAACATTTTTCCCTGATTCAATCTTGCTTCGTAAACCGATATCCCATCAATTACTGAATCCGGTCTAGCAAAATATACATATTCAAAAATACAAGGATTTCGGCTGGTTTCTTCAGCACAAATTCGAGAAAATAAATGGCCGCTAGAAGAGATAAAGATTGCTTCGCCAGGCATTAAATCTCTTTCTATCTCAAAACCCAAAGCTGTGATGGCTACCGATTCACTACCAACAATCCATTCAGTACCATCTTCCGATTCTCGCTTACCAAAAATCAGAGGTCTGATTCCATTGGGATCTCGGAAGGCAAGTAAACCATATCCTGATATCATTGAAACGCAAGCATATCCGCCCTTTACATGGTTATTCAGTGCAGAAATTGCATTGAATACTGTTTCAATATCCAAATGAGGTTCGCCCCCAATGGACAGGTCAGAGGAATATTTAGTCAATTCAACTGCAAGAATATTAAGCAATAACTCTGAGTCACTCTGTGTGTTCATATGTCTAAAGTACTTATCACGAAGGATTGACTTAAGTTCATCAGCATTTGTAAGATTACCGTTGTGAGCAATTGAAAGTCCGTATGGCGAATTAACGTAGAATGGTTGTGATTCAGCCTTTGAAGAGGTACCTGCCGTCGGATATCTTACATGTCCTATTCCAATATGACCTTGCAGCCTCTGCATGTGACGTGTGTAAAATATGTTGGGAACTAAGCCATTTGATTTTCTTAACCTGAATTGACCCTCAAATTCGGTCATTATCCCGGCCGCATCTTGACCTCGGTGTTGTAGAACAGTCAGTCCGTCGTAAATCAATTGATTAACGTGGTAACCCTTCTTACCGACAACGCCAATTATCCCGCACACAATTACACCACGATTTAATTAGCAAATGATTGTTTGCTACACAAGTGACCGTCAAATCGTTCGCTGAATCAAGCTTTTGGGCGATGAGTTTTCTTCGACCAACCAAACTTTCTCATCTTTGCTGTTGCTCCATATCCGCATGACGCGCACACGCGCTTCTGCTTGTGATATGCATTTCTACCGCACCTACGACATCGAATGTGTGTAGTCTTTTGGCGGCGGCCCATAGACGGTGTACCCTTAGACATTAACTCACCTCAGCGTCTTGGCCACCTACCAATACTTTATGAAATAAACGGAGACTATTTACTCCTCTTCCATAACCAAATAAGATTTAGAGATTTTTGATGGGGAATGAGTAATTACTGAAAATAATATTCCGAGTGTGATCATCAGTGAAAGAGATAACGCTGTAATCGAAACAATTGTATGCGCTATATTGTAGACTAATTGAGCCCTTACAGAACCATTTTCTTCTAACAACATTGGCCCCTGATTTATGAAAAATATCGTCGCTAAAACACCAACAAGAACAGCGATAACCATAGCAAAAATTGGCGCCAGTGGGCGATTTCTTGATTCTCCATAAAAGAACATATTTCCTAAGAGAACCGTTGATGCTAGGATAAATGCTGTCAATGCAGAATTAGCAACTCGCGGATTGAGCTCTTCGATTCCAAAGTTTGGAATTGAATCATTTAGCGAATAATCTAGAGCGGCAACTAAGATTATCGGAAAGGCAAGACCAATTGCAACAACCTTACTACTGACCTTTCTTCCATCTTTGGG
>TARA_B100000963_G_scaffold343408_1_pt1 | contig 10769 bp, 10 predicted proteins | sample TARA_B100000963 | Tara Oceans TARA_B100000963 (sample SAMEA2622097) | marine metagenome | biome: marine biome (ENVO:00000447); feature: surface water layer (ENVO:00002042); material: "saline water (ENVO:00002010), including plankton (ENVO:xxxxxxxx)" | depth 5 m | reverse complement strand
TGTCTACGTATCTCTTTATAATCTTATTAACATTTTAAAGAGCATAGTAACCCTTATAAAAAAGATAAACACTTAATTAAGGATTACATTTTTCCAGAACAAATTGATCTAGAAAAGAGTATGTGCCTATAATAGTAATAATTTTCCTTGTCAAATCTAAAAAAAAATAAATTTTTCCCAGAATCTCCTCATTTTTAGGCACCATATTTAAAAAAATAAAACTAAAATGGAATCATTGCTAAATGATCTCATAAAATTTAAGATTTCAGAAATAAATCGAATTAGCAATCAGAATAAATAAGCATTATAATATATCCATATTTGTACATATATGGGTTGGTTTATATCAAAAAAAAATGAAGAAAACTGGGATTTTTATTTATGTGAACTAAAGAACAATTCTTTTTATAATCTATATGACTATAGAGAATTTGCTAAAATTAACGGATGGAAGAATCTCAAAATATTTTATTCTTTAAATAAGAAAGTTTCCTCTATTGCAAGTTTACTAATTAAAAAAAAAAATTTTTTAAACGTAATTCACGTTCCGGGAGGTATTCAAGGTAAAAATAACAATTTCATTTTAAAAGATTTATACAAATTTATAAGACAAAATTTTGGAATTATGACAGTTATTATGATTGATTTACAAGACAGTATAGATGAAAAATATAGTTATAAAAATTGGTATAGAGTCTCTTCAAGAAAGTATGAAACAATAATTAAATCTTTAAGCCTAAAGAAGGTTGAATTAATTGATACTTTTAGCAAAAATTTTAGACGTAATTGCATTAGATCGGAAAAATATAATGATACATTAAAGCAAGTAAAAATTCCAGATATAGACGAATTATACGAACTATATAATGAAATGGAGCAATACAAAAGAATAGATAAACAATATTCAAAAGAACAGCTTAGTTACAAAATAAAATATCTAAGAAACAATATCATTAATTTTGAATTGAGAGATTCAAATAAAAAATTAATTAGTTTTAGATCTTTTATTTTTTTCAATAATTATGCATGGGATTATTTAGCTGTTACTGGCAAAAAAGGAAGAAAAAAATATTCAAGCTATAAAATACTAAACCATATTTTTAAATTTTGTATTGATAAAAATATAACAAAATATGATTTGAGCGGTATAGATGTAAAAAATAATTTAGGTGTTTATAATTTCAAAAAAGGAACTGGTGGAAAATTGTATAGAAGAATAGGTATTCTAATAAATTCACCAATTTTAATATTAAAAATTTTATTTTTTTTAATAATTTTTTTTAAATATAAAAACTAGAGATGACACAAAAAACATATTTTTCACATTGTAGAACAGCTTTGAAATTTGGGATAAATAATAAATTTTCTAAAACTGATGAAATTTTAGTACCAGAGTATATTTGTGATAGCGCTTTGCATCCTTTCAAGCAGCTAAAGATAAAATATATTTTTTACAAAATTAAACCAGATTTAAAAATTGATTGGGAACAGATTAAAACTAAAATAAATAAAAAAACAAAGGGAATTTTGTTTGTAAACTATTTCGGAATTCCCAATGAAATTGATAAAATTTTAAATTTTGCAAAAGTAAATAATCTTATTGCAATTGAAGACAATGCTCACGGTTTTATGGGAAGACATCAAGGTAAGCTTCTTGGAGAGTTTGGCGATATTGGTATATCTTCTCCTAGAAAACACTTAAATATACATTCAGGCGGTGTTTTATATTCTAAAGAAAAAATTGACATAAATCTTGATAACTTTCCATTATCAAATAAAAAAATTTATTTAGATAAAATTAAATTTCTAATAAAAAAATTTCCAAAAATCAAAAATAAATTGACAAAAATTTTACAGAGAAGACCTCTGTATGAGGATCAAAATTTTTTTAGAGAAAAAATGATTAACGACTACAGTATAGATAGCAATTCTTTAGAAGTAATAAAAAACTATAATTATGAAAAACTTAAACTTAATAATATGACTAACTATTATAAATGGGAAAAGTTTACCCTCGACAAAGGTATGAAGCCAATATTTGGTAAAATAAATGATGATTTAAATCCTTGGTGTTATCCAGCCTATGTAAATAATTCGTCTGAACAACTGTATTGGTTTAAATGGGCCTGGAAAAATAATATACAAATTTTTTCATGGCCAACTTTACCTTTAGAACTGGTTAACACGGAAAATGAGTCAGTAAAAATTTGGAGTAAAATGTTATGTTTTTCAACCAAAGAATATAATATTTTATAAAAGTTGGTTGCGGGGGTAGGATTTGAACCTACGACCTTCAGGTTATGAGCCTGACGAGCTACCGGGCTGCTCCACCCCGCGATATAAAAAACCAATATTATAATAAAAATAAAAATCAATGGTTAATAACTAAAAATTTAATAAAAATTTAAAAACTAAAACCATTTGGATATATTGTATCGTAATCTATTATAAAAGTGTTATGCATTGGAATATTTTTGATCTCAAAAATTCCTTGATTATATCCAGTTATGTTAGTTACAAGAAAATTTAAATTTTGATTAGACACTTTAATTTCTGAGGAAGCAATATAAATATTTTGATCACTAAAATCCGAGTATCTTCTTAACATCGCATGTAATCCCCAATCCTCAAATACTTGTGCGCCAAAATAATAGTTAAAATTATTTAATTTATTATTTACTAAGGTGTAAGGAATATTATTTTTAAGGCTTTGTATATCAAAAACAATATTTTCTGACTCAATTATATTTTCATTATTCTCATGTATGGCTTCATTTATCGAGTGATTTATTTTTGAAGCAATAACTTGAGAAAAATTGTTACCTTGGTTAACAATCATAGCTATTAAAAATAATATCATTATAATTTTAAAATTTATTTTAATAGATATTAGAATTAAATAAACTAAATAGACAATACTAATCAGAGGTATAATTAAATTTCTGCCTCCAATTGAACCGACCAGAATATTAGGAATTAACGTAATAATCAAAAGTGATATAAAAAAAACTAAATTATTAAATTTGTAAAGCTTAAGTTTATAGATATCATCATTAATTAATTTGTATAAATAAATTACAAAGAAAAAATTTAATATTACCAAAACTGTTGTTACCATTAAACTATAGTTATAAAAACTAAATAATCCGTATATTAAGTTTTTTAAAAAAGATCTTCCTATTAAAATATTAAAAACATCAACGAAACCAATTAATGAAAAAAAATTTATACTTCTGACTATTATAGCTTCACTAAAACCAAAGGCATTTGTTAATCTATAAGTTAAGGCAAACATAATTATTAGTGCAAAAGGTAGAAAAATATTGATAATTTTTTTTAATTTAAAAAACTTTAAATTAAATACAAAGTATATAAAAAAAACAATAGGAAGCAGATAACCAATTTCGTACCAAAAAATGGCAAAAGAGTAAGATACAAAAGAAATAATATAATTTTTAAAGTGTTTATATTTTATAAAATATAAAAAATTTAAAATACTTAAAAGATAAAGTGAAGAAACAAGATTTACATGAACAAATGTTGGGTAATGAAATATTTCAACTTTTGAAAAATAAAGACTATACAAAAGAGTAAGGAATAAAGAAATTTTTTTATTATTTATGAAATATTCAAAAATATAAAATACTATTGAGACTATTATGAGGTTTGAAAAAAAGACATAAAAACTACCTGCTATATAGTTTTCACCAATTAACCAGTTTTGAAATTCCATATAGAAATACAGAATAGGTCTCTCTGGATAAATTAAAAAATTTTTTAAACCTATTATAGTTTTCTCTAATTGAGCATAATCATCAGATGACACGGAATATCTTATAAAAGGAATGAAATGTATTATTAAGTTAAAAAAATAAATTACAAAAAGAAAGAATTTATTATTGCTTCTATAATTCATAAAAAAAATTATTTTTTGTCGAAATTTATTTTTTTCTTGATTATGTAGTGTGGTCTTTTTTTTGTTTCCTCTAAGATTTTACCTATATACTCAGATAGAAAGCTTACACTCAATAATTGAATCCCTCCTAAGAATAAAACTATTAATATAATTGTAGTAATACCCCTTGGAGCTCCCGGATTATAAAAATAATAAATAAAATAGAAAACAATTGCAAAAAAAGAGAAAGCTACAATTAAATAAGAAATATAAGAAATTAATTCAAGAGGAATGTATGAAAATGAAAAAATTCCTTTTTTAGCCCAGCGAATGTTTTTAAACAAATTATTTGTAGTTTTACCAAACATTCTTTCTTGTCTAACGTAATTAATACCAATTTGAGAAAAACCTACCCATGCTCTTAATCCTCTTATAAATCTATCATTTTCTTTAATTGAATTTATCTCATTAACTACTTTTTTGTCCATTAACGAAAAATCCCCGGCATCATATGGTATATTAATGTATGAAAGTTTATTGAATAACCTATAGAAAATTTTATAACATATACTTAAAAAAAAATTACCTTCTCTCTTATATCTTGTTCCATAAACTACGTCATAACCCTCTTTCCATTTTTGGAAAAAATCAAAAATAAGTTCTGGTGGATCCTGCAAATCACCATCAAGTAAAATAACCGCATCCCCTGAAGCATGTTCCATTCCTGAAGTAAAAGCATTTTGAGAACTAAAATTTCTTGAGTGTATAATTGCTTTGACATTTTGATCTTTTAAACAAATATCTTCAAGTATTTCGTTTGTATTGTCAGGACTCCCATCATTTACAAATATAATTTCATAGTTACATCCTATTTTATTAAATACCTTTTTTAATCTCTCATGCATTATAGGAATTGCTTTAGCATCATTATAACAGGCTATAACAGCTGTTAATAAACTTTGCTTATTGTTGTTTTGCATAAAATTTTAACTTTTTTAAAATATCCAAATGACCTAAACCATTAATTAATCTCAAATATCTTTGAGAACCTATTTCATCATGAACTTTATCTTTAAGTGCAAGCATTTTTAATTTGCACTTTATTGACTTGGTTGTAGAAATTATATCTGATATGGCTGTCCCTAACCCACCAATAGAAGAGTTTTCCTCAATTGTAATACATTTACTAAAGTTAGAAAGTTGTTTTTTTATATATTTATCATCTAAAGGTTTTATTGTTATTATACTAACAAGTTTTATTGAATAACCCAATTTGTTTAGAGATTTAACTGCAGATGCAACATCCTCTATGATGTTTCCAGTAGTAAATACTATTAATTTGTTTCCATTAAATACTTCTTGTGCTTTTTCACAATCAGAGTTTGTTTTATAATCAAATTTTGGAACTTTACCGAGCCTTATATATGCTGGTCCTTTTTGAGAAAACAATTTATTTACGGCTTTGATAGTTTCATTTTTTGTACCAGGAGAATAAATTTTAATATTGGGTAAAGTTCTAATCATCGCAATATCTTCAAAAGTGTTATGAGAAATGCCCTGATTATTATAACTAAATCCACCACCTCCTCCAACGAGCTTAACATCTAAATTGTTATGACAAATATAGTTTCTAATATGCTCCAAACATCTAAAAGTCAAAAAGGGTACAATTGAATATACAAAAACTTTATTTCCATAAATTGATATACCACTAGCAACACCCATCATATTATTTTCACCAACACCAGCGTTAATAAAACGGTTTTTTATTTTTTTTTGTATTCCTTCAAATGCTGAATAACCAAGATCACCAGTTAAGAAATAAGTTTTTTTGTTTTTATTGTATTTTTTCAAAAACTCTTTTACGAATAAATTTCTCATTTATTAATTGAATATTTTTTTAGTTCTAAAATAGTTTGATCATATCTCTCTTTTGTAAGAGTTTCATAGTGTGAACTTAACTTATTTTCCATTGATTTAATACCTTTTCCTTTAATAGTATTTGCAATAATCACACTAGGCTTGCTTCCTTCTTTTTTTGCATTTTTAAAAGCATGATTTAATTGGTTAAAATTGTGTCCATCTACTTCTTGAGTTCTCCATCCAAAAGACTCAAATTTTTTATCAAGAGGATGTAAATTAATAATATTTTTTGTATTTCCTAATCCCTGCATATTATTTAGATCAACAATTGCGATTAAGTTATTTAAATTATTTTGAGCTGAGAATAATACAGCTTCCCAAATCATGCCTTCATTTAATTCACCATCTCCAAGTAGCACATATACTTTTTTATTTAATTTTGAATTTTTAGCAGAAATAGATATACCTGCCCCTACAGACAAACAATGACCTAAAGAACCTGAATTTATTTCTATACCAGGCATACTAAATCTATCAGGATGGCCTCCTAGCTTACCACCATCAACTAGAAAATTATTAATTAATTCTTTTTTTGAAAAAAATTTTTTTTTGCTTAAGATTACATACAAAGCTAATGCTGCGTGACCTTTGCTAAGAATAAAAGTATCTGAAGATTTTTTTTTATAATTTCCAGGATTATGATTTATAAAGTTATAATATAATGAACAAAGTACATCAATGCATGAAAATTCTGATCCAATATGATGAGCTTTTGATTTATAGGATATATCTAAAATATCTTTTCTTAGGTCTTTAGAAATTTTAAATAATTCTTTTTCATTTAAAAAATTTTTCATTATTTTATTTTTTTTTGAGAAATAACAAATATATTTCCTGCTTTAATTCCAATATTCATCCTATCAATTTTTAATAATTTAAATAGTAAAAATAAAAATTTTTTTATAAAATTAGGAAATGGAAACATTTTTATCCAGTAGCTAAGAGAATAATAGTTTCTTAGTGAATTAATCTTGATAACTTCAAGATTATGCTTTTTAAAGATTAATCTTAATGTTTGCTTATCAAATACACAGACATGCTCATCGTTTATGATTGGATGTTTATTTTTTAATATTTTGGATAAAAAATGACCTTCATTGTGAGTTACACCAACTAAATATCCTCCAGGTTTTAATAATTTATAAGCTTTTTTAATAAAAATATTGGGATCTTCAAAATGCTCAATTACCATTGCAAAGAAAATAATATCAAAAAATTCATTTTTAAAATTGGAACTTTCAAAACTTCCTTGCTCTATATTTTTTTTTATTTCAATATTTGCTTGATCAATAGCATCTTTTGATATTTCACTGCCATATACGTTTTTAAAACCGTGTTTCTTCGCTTCCTCTAGAAGAAAACCGTTTCCACAACCAACGTCTAGTAAATTATTAAGATTTTTGTTATTTAATTTTAAATCTTTAATGCAATTAAAATAAGTTTTCTTTAAACCATTTATTTCATCATTATAATTAAATTCACTATTTTCATATAATTTTATAATAGTAGATATTTTATACACCTCACTAGCAAACAATAAATTACAGTTTAAACATCTAACCATTTCATAATGAAATTTATCTGGATTTTTTCTTCCTTCATAATTTATTTGATATATATTTTTTGGTAAATTTTTTGGATAAATTTTTTTTACATTTTTATTATTTTCACAAATTGCACAAAAATTTTCAACTAATTCAAGATTGTACATTTCTGTACCAATCTATAGTTTTAGCTATTCCTTGTTCGAACGAATGGCTATAAGTCCAACCCAACTCTTTCTTAACTAGACTCATGTCAGCCAACCAAATATCTTGATCCCATTGTCTTTGTTGCATTTGATTCCAAAGTGCATTTGAGTTTGAATTACATAATTTTTTTGCAATTGAAAATATCTCTAACATATTGGTTTGTATTCCTGTACCCATATTGTATATTTTACCAAATGCAACTTTCGAAGTTGCTATAATCAAATAAAGTTCTATTACATCATCGATATAAATTAGATCTCTAGAAATTTTAGGTGATACCATTTTAATATCTTTATCAATAAGGAGTGAATTAATTAGATTTGGAATTAATCTTCTGTTATCTTCAAAAGGTCCATAAACATGGAATGGTCGAACAGTAACAATATTTAACTTATTCTTTTTAGCGATAAATGAACAATAGTTAGTTATAGTTGCTTTGAAATTTGAATAGTAACTATTTGGCTCTAATAAATCTTTTTCACTCATAGCTTTGTCTTTAAAACCATATTCAGAATTACTTCCAGTATTTATAAATGAATCAAACCCTTCTTCAACACATGAATCTAGAAGGTTGAGTGATCCTTCAATAATATTTTTTTTTATCAAATCTCTTTTACTTTGAAATGAATAAGCTCCGTATGTAGCAAGATGAAAAATTGTTTTTGGTTTTATTTTTTTTATAATTTTGTAAATTTTTCTTTTTTCAGTTAAGTCAGCATAGAAAATATTTAAAAATTTACTGTCTATTAAATCAGAAATTCTATCTAAATTTGATTTTTTCCTTATTATAATTGATACATTAATTTTATTATTAATTAAGTATCTCAGCAAATTTGAACCTATAAAACCTGTTGAGCCTGTGAGTAATATTGGTTGAGATAGATTTATATTTATCACTGTTGTATTTTACAATATTAATTTATAATTTAAATACATTATTGTATCTATAAATATATTTAGTAGTTAAAATATGAATAAATATCTCGTATCAATAATTGTACCATGTTACAACAGGCAAGAAAAAATAGAAGCTACAATTTTATCTTTGTTAAATCAGAGCAATAAAAATTTTGAAATAATTATAGTAGATGATGGAAGTACTGATCAAACTCTTCTATGCTTATTAAAATTTAAAAAATTTAATAATATTTCAATTTATAAAATCAAAAATTCGGAGAGAGGTGCGGCAAGAAATTTTGGAGCAAGCAAAGCTAAAGGTTTATATTTAAATTTTTTTGACTCTGATGATTTAGCAAAAGACAATCATATAGAGACAGCCTCAAATAAAATACAACAATTTTTTAGACCTGAAGTTTTTCACTTATCTTATGAGCATTTAGTAAATGAAAAAAAAATAAATAAATTTATAAAAGAAGGTAAATTAAATTCATATATTTTTAAAAGGAATATTCTTAGCTGCAATGGTGTTTTTATAAGAAGTGATATTTTTTTTGAGGAAAAATTTTGTGAAAATAGAGATTTATCTGGTTCTGAGGATTGGGATTTATGGCTTAGATTAGCAAATAGATTTACATTTTATGGTTTCAGTCAAATAACATCAGTTATTATTGATCATAAAGAAAGAAGTATGAATTCACAAAATGTAAATCAAATAAAAAAAAGAATAAACTTGTTGTTGAAAAGAGTAAGCAATAAAGAAACTTTTAACTTTTCAATAATAAATAAACTCAAAATTAAATCTGAGTTATACTCATATATGTCATTACATTTTTTAACTCATAACAAAATTTTTAGTACAAAATTTCTATTTTATTCCATAATATTATTTCCAATAAATATCTTAAGTAGACGAAGTATAAATATAATTTATAAGCTTATTTTTAAATGAAAAATATTTTAGTAACTGGTGGAGCTGGATTTATAGGTAGTTCACTGGTAGATAAACTATTATTGAAAAATTATTTTATTATAATAGCAGATGATTTATCTACTGGTAATCTAAAAAACATACAAAAGACTCAAAAAACTAAATTTGTTAAATGTGATGTCAACGATTTTAATCAAATAAAAAAAATTTTTAATAAATATAAAATTGACTATGTTTTTCATTTTGCAGCATGTGTCGGTGTCATAAGAACTATTAAGAACCCTATAAAAGTTCTAAATGATATAGATGGTTTAAAAAACATTTTTTTCTTATCAAGTAAATATAAAGTTAAAAGAATATTTTTTTCTTCTTCTTCAGAAGTATATGGTGAAGGGTTTAAGATACCTCAAAATGAAACTACAACTCCTTTGAATTCAAGATTACCTTACGCAGTTGTAAAAAATATTGGTGAGTCTTTTTGTAAAAGTTACAATCAAGAATATAAATTAAATTATACTATATTTAGATTTTTTAATACTTATGGTCCAAAACAAACTGAAAATTTTGTTGTTAGTTTATTTATAAAAGCAGCTTTAAAAAATAAAAATCTATTAATTTATGGAAAAGGTAATCAAAGTAGAACTTTTTGTTATATTGATGACACTATAGATGCAATAATGAATTCGTTTGAAAAAAAAATATTTATAAATGATATAGTCAACATTGGTAACGATAAAATAACAAGTATTAATGAATTGGCGAGAAAGATTATAAAAATAACAAATTCTAAATCAAAAATAAAAAAAATAAAACCTCTTAAGGAAGGCGATATGTTTCAACGACAACCAGAAATTTCAAAAATGAAAAAATTATTAAATAGAAAACTTTTAAATCTTGATCAGGGGATAAGAAAAATTTTAGGTAATTTTAATTCTTAATTTTGGTAGCGGAGGAGGGATTTGAACCCCCGACATCACGAATATGAGCCGTGCGCTCTGACCAACTGAGCTACTCCGCCTATGATTTAATTTTAAATACTAAAAGATTCTCCACAACCACATGAATTTTTCTCATTTGGGTTATCAAAAACAAATCTTGAAGCAAGTTTGTCCTCTCTATAATCCATAACTGATCCTAATAAAAACATTGTAGCTTTAGGGTCAATTAAAACTTTTGCTCCATCTTGAAAAATAATTTCATAATTTTTTAAATCAAATGAATTCCCAAAATCAAGTTTATAAGAGTATCCACTACAACCAGACTTATCAATTCCAATAACAAGTGAGTCCACTCCATCAGGAGCACTTGACATTATTTTTTTAATTTGATCAGTAGCCTTTGATGTTATAGATAAAACGTTATTCATTTTTCT
>TARA_B100000963_G_scaffold225930_1_pt1 | contig 10769 bp, 11 predicted proteins | sample TARA_B100000963 | Tara Oceans TARA_B100000963 (sample SAMEA2622097) | marine metagenome | biome: marine biome (ENVO:00000447); feature: surface water layer (ENVO:00002042); material: "saline water (ENVO:00002010), including plankton (ENVO:xxxxxxxx)" | depth 5 m | reverse complement strand
GAAGAGTCATTAAAAAAATTAACAAAGTTTTTAGATAAAAAGTATACAGAGTTAAAAGGCAAGCTTGGAAATATTGGAGAAAATAAACTTTTATTAATTACCACAATACAATTAATTGATGAGTACTTTGATTTAAAAGCAAAAGTCACAAACCAAAAAAAAAAATTAGATGAAATTTCAAATAAATTTAAAGAAATAAGATCTCTAGCAATCAAATATAAAGAAAAAAAAGATGTTGAAATTAAAAACTTAAATAAAGAATTAGATAGTTTTAAAAAAACAATTGAAGAGAATAACTCATTATATGAGTCATTGCTTGATAAAACCACTCAATCACTGGAAAAAATAATTTCTAATACAGAGTCGCTGTCCAAAATACAGTAGATGCAACAAAAAATTCAACTAAGAAAAAAATATTTTAATTTAAGAAAAAAAAAATATTATGAGATAGACAAAAAATTTTTCTTACCTATATTTAAGTTAATTCGATCGAGAATTAAAAAAAAAAGATTTATTAAAATAGCTTTATATTACCCATCTAATTTTGAGTTGAATGTCCTTAAACTTTTAGATTTTGATCATGTTTTAAACCAAGATACTTTATTACCTGTTATTAATAAGAATAATTTAATGAATTTTTTTTCTTGGAAAAAAAGCGATGTATTATTTGTAAATAAATTTGGAATGCTTGAACCATCTAAAACACAGCATAAAGTTCCAGATGTAATGTTGGTGCCTATATTATCTTTTGATAAAAATAAATCTAGATTAGGATATGGAAAAGGATTTTATGACCGTTATCTCAATAGATATTTAAAGCGGTTCAAAAATATTTTGACTATTGGTGTTGCTTTTTCGTTTCAAAGACATCATAAACTTCCGATAAGTCAAAACGATGTAAAATTAGATTTTATAATTACAGAAAAAGGAATTTATTGATGAACTTATTAATTTTAGGAGATATTATGGGTGCCTCTGGTAGAAAAGTGTTGTCTAAAAAACTACCTGATTTAATTAAAAATAAAAAAATTGAATTTGTAATTGTAAATGGTGAAAATGCCTCAGATGATGGCAGAGGGATTACCAAAGATATTACAGATGAGTTTTTTAAAATTGGTGTGGATGTAATTACTTCTGGAAATCATATTTGGGATAAGAAGGAGACAATAGATTTTATAAATAAAGAACATAGACTTTTAAGACCTGCAAATCTTGCTTATGGTTCCCCAGGAAAAGGGTATAAAATATATTTTTCAAAAGATCAAAAATTTAAAGTAGGAGTAATAAATCTTATGGGAAATGTTTATATGAGAAAAACTGAAGATGTTTTTAAAACTGCTAAAGATATTTGTAGTAAAATAAAAATAAAAAAAGATGTAGATTTTTTAGTTGTTGATTTTCATGGTGAGATAACTAGTGAAAAAATGGCAGCTGGACATTTTTTCGATGGTCAAGCCACTTGTGTAGTTGGAACACACACACACGTTCCTACTGCAGATACTCGTATTTTAGATGGAGGAACGGCTTATCAAACGGATATAGGCATGTGTGGAGACTATAATTCTGTCATTGGAATGAATAAAGAAAATTCAATAAAAAAATTTTTTAAGGAAAAAGATGCGATTAGTCATTTTCCTGCTGAAGGTGAAGGAACATTATCTGGTGTACTTGTTGAAACAGATTTTAAAACTGGCTTAGCAAAAAAAATAACTAGAATAATATATGGAGGTAGTTTAGCTAATTAGTCATGGCAGGACATTCGCACTGGGCAGGAATTAAACATAAAAAGGGAAGAGTTGATAAAGAGAGATCTAAAATTTTTTCTAAACTTTCAAGAGAGATAACTGTTGCTGCAAAGTTAGGAGATAAAGATCCTGATATTAATCCGAGATTGAGAACTGCTATTCAAGCAGCGAAACAAGCTAATATGCCAAAAGATAATATTTCAAGAGCTATTAGCAAGTCAGAAATGAGTGATAACAAAAATTATGAGAATTTAAGATATGAAGGTTTTGGACCATCTAATATAGCTTTAATCATTGAGACCCTTACTGATAATAAAAATAGATCTGCATCTAGCATTAGAACTGTATTACAAAAAAATGGTGGAAGATTAGGAGAGGCAGGGTCTACAGCCCATTTGTTCTTAAATAACGGTGTAATTCATATTAAAAAAGACAAAATTAAAGAAGAAGAAATTTTTGAAATCGCAATAAATGCTGGAGCTAAAGATTGTATTAATCTAAATCATGCTTTTGAAATAATCACAGAAAAAGAAGACTTTTATAGAGTAAAAACAGAGCTTGAAAAAAAAAATAATATATTAAGTTACTCTTCGATAGAATGGAGGCCACTAAGTTTCATTGATGTACCTAAAGATAAAAGCCAGCAAATAGTCGAAGTTTTGACTGCTCTTGAGGAATTAGATGATGTTCAAAACATTTATACTAATGCCAACCTCAAAAATCTACAATAATGAAAATTATAGGAATAGATCCTGGTTTAAGTGGAGCAATTGCAGTTTTAAAGGATAGCAAAGTATTAAATATATTCGATATGCCAGTAATGTCTGAAGGTAAAAAAAATAAAAGACAATTAAATAGTGCGCTTCTTGTTAGTTTAATAAAGGAAAACATCGATATTAATGAGGAAGTTTCTGTTGTTGTTGAGCAAGTAAACGCCATGCCTGGTCAAGGAGTAACTAGTATGTTTAATTTTGGTCAAACCTTTGGAGCAATCAAAGGAATTTGTGCAGCTTTAGAATTACCAATTTTTTTTGTTAGACCCTCAAAATGGAAAAAACATTTCGAATTAATTAATTCATCTAAAGATTCGAGTAGAACAAAAGCTATTGAAATGTACCCAAAACTGTCAAATCAGCTTGCCAAAAAAAAAGATGTAAATAAATCTGATGCTATTTTGATTGCGAGATTCTTTAGTGAAACGAGACTAACAGAAGAAAATTAAACCAAAATGAGTGAATAACGCCAAATTCATGACACATTCTAAAAGTAATCAACTTTTATGGAACAAGATATAGCGGCTCAGGTAGTTGGTTTAGGTGGTGCAACAGATTTTTCTTTGTGGAAACTATTTTTGCGAGCAGACTTTGTAGTAAAATTTGTAATCATTTTACTCATACTTTGCTCAATATTCTCATGGGCACTGATATTTGATAAATTTAAGTTGTTTAAAAATATAAATTCTTCAATTGAGGAGTTCGAAAAGAAATTTTGGAAAGCTAAGTCTGCAGAAAGCTTTAATAATAGCTTACCCGCTAATTCACAAGATCCTGCTATACTAATTTTTAAAACTGCCATGGCTGAATTAATCAAAACAAAAAGACAATCATCAGCAGTACAAATGGCAAGAGTTGGAAGAATACTAGAAATTGCAACGGATAATCAAATGAAAAAGGTTGAAAAAAATTTTACATTCCTTGCAACAGTGGGATCTACCGCACCTTTTATTGGTTTATTTGGAACCGTCTGGGGAATAATGAACTCGTTTCAATCAATAGCTATTTCTAGAAATACAAGTTTAGCAATTGTAGCGCCTGGTATAGCCGAAGCATTATTTGCAACTGCTTTAGGTTTGTTGGCTGCAATACCAGCAGTTGTAGCGTATAACAAATTTAATAGTGACTCTCAAAAGTATTTTTCTAGAATAGATAACTTTTCTAAAAGATTTCTATCAATAATTTAAAATGGCATTCAATTTTAATCGCTCAAAAAAAGAACCTATGAGCGAAATTAATGTGACACCTTTTGTGGATGTGATGTTGGTTCTACTAATAATTTTTATGGTTACTGCTCCGTTGTTAACTGTGGGTGTGCAGGTAGATTTACCCGAGTCCGCAGCAGATTCGTTGCCTGATGATCAAGAACCTTTAACTTTAAGCATAAATTCTAAAGGTGAGATTTATATTCAAGAACATCAAGTGACATACCAAAAGATGATACCCAAATTATTAGCAATAGCAAAAAATAGAACTGATACAAGAATATATGTAAGGGGAGATAAAAATATTAATTATGGAAGAGTGCTAGAAGTAATGGGAACTCTTTCAGGAGCAGGTTTTTCTAAAGTTGCTTTAATATCTGAACCTTACAAAAACTAGGATGAACCATGATAAGAAGTTTAATTTATTCAATCACTTTTCATTCTGTATTAGTTTTATTAACAATTTTAAGTTTGCCATTTATGCTTAGAGAGCCAATTGATTTACCTCCTATAGTTTCAGTTGAACTAATTCAAATTTCAGACAAAACAAGTATTCCATTTGCGCCAAAAGCAAGAAAAATTATAGAGGAAACAAAAAAAAAAGAGAAAGAAAGATTAGTTTCAGAGCAAGCACCACCAGCCGCTAAGGCTAAAGAAAAACCTGATCGAATTCCTCTTCCTAATGAGAAAAAGGAAGAAAAACAAATAGTAAAAAAAAAACAAAATCCGGAAGAGATAAAACCAGAGATTAGACAAGCCTCAGAGTTTGAAAAAAAAGAAATTATTGATACAAATCAAATAGCAGCATTGATCGATAAAGCAAAAGAGATCGAAGCTACTGAGCAAAAAAAATCTGATAAAATAACTCAAAGTAGCCAAAAAAATTCTTTTGCTACAGGATTAACTCTTTCACAGGAAGATGCTTTAAGAGCTCAAATTTTTGGTTGTTGGAGTGTTCCTCTTGGTTTACCCTACGATGAAGATTTACTTGTAAGAATAAAGTTACAATTAAAAAAAGATGGAACTATAATGAAATCAGAAATTTTAGATCATCAAAGAATGAATATGCCTGGCCAAAAGTTTTATAAAGTTCTAGCAGAAAGCGCTTTAAGAGCAGTTAGACTTTGTCAGCCTTTAAAAGTTCCTCCAACAGGTTACGATAAATGGAAAAATTTGCAATTAAACTTTAATCCAACAGAAATGTTAAAGGGCTAAAATGAAAAATTTTTTCATAATTTTTTTATTAAATATAATTTTTATTAACAAATCTTTTGCGTTAATCGAAATTGATATTACTCGAGGTAATCTAGATCCTTTACCAATAGCAGTTTCACCTCTTTATGTGGATATAAAATCTGAAAATTTTGATGGGATAAAAATTAAAGAATTAGGTGAAAATATTTCACAAATAATTGAAAATAATTTTAAAGCAACTGGATTGTTTAATCCTTTAAAAAAAGAGGCTTTTGTTCAAAAACCCGATATCGCCCATTTAAAACCAAGATTTGAGGATTGGAGATTAATTAAAGCCCAAGCATTGGTAACTGGAAAACTTTTAGTAAAAGATGGTAAATTGAAAGTCGAGTTTAGACTTTGGGATTTAGCTGCGGCCAAAGAAATGACTGCTTTAGCTTTTACAACCACGCCTTCAAACTGGAGAAGAGTTGCTCATATAATCTCAGATAAAATTTATGAAAGGCTCACAGGCGAAGAGGGTTATTTTGATACAAGAATAATTTTTGTTGCAGAAAGTGGTCCTAAAAATCAAAGAGTTAAAAAACTTGCAATTATGGATCAAGACGGTGCTAATACAAAATATTTAACTTTAGGAAACGAATTGGTTTTAACTCCTAGATTTAATCCTACTAACCAAATGGTTACTTACATGTCATATTTTAGAAACATGCCTAGAGTTTATTTACTTGATATTGAAACGGGCACACAAGAAGTTGTAGGAAATTTTCCAGGTATGACCTTTGCACCTAGATTTTCGCCTGATGGTAAAAAAATTGTTATGAGTTTTGCAAAGAACGGTAATTCAGACATATACACGATGGATTTAGCAACAAGAGTCGTAGAAAGAATAACAGATCACTCCTCAATCGATACCTCTCCTTCATTCTCTCCAGACGGAAAATTTATTGCTTTTAATTCTGATAGAAGTGGTCTTCAACAAATTTATGTTATGAAAAGTGATGGTAGCGGTGTTAAAAGAATTACTTTTGGTAATGGAATTTATGGAACTCCTGTTTGGTCCCCTAGAGGAGACTTGATAGCATTTACTAAAATGCGAAAAGGAAGATTTTATATTGGTGTTATGAGAGTAGATGGAACTGGTGAAAGACTGTTAACTGAAAATTACTATCAAGAAGCTCCATCTTGGTCGCCTAATGGAAGAGTTTTAGTTTTTTATAGAGAAACCAAAGCAGGATCAAAAGGTGAAGGTTTTTCAGCTAAATTGTGGTCGATTGATATCACAGGGTACAATGAAAGAAGGCTTAAAACAGAAACTGATGCCTCAGACCCATCTTGGTCCTCTCTTTTGTCAAAATAAGCGTCTATTTTATGTAAAATACACTTGAATAACATTAAATAATTTGAAATAACCAAAATTACAAACCTAGGGGAAAAAATGATGTTTAAAAAGAGTTTAAAAAATATATTACTAATAATCAGTGCAACTTTAATTTTAAGTGCATGTTCTACAGCAAAAAAATCAGGAAATATTGACGGTGACGTTTATACTGGTAAAGAAACAGTTAAGTTTTTAGCCGCTGGAGTCCCTGATAGAGTATTTTTTGCTACTAATAAGTCATCTTTGACAACTGCATCAAGAGCAACATTGAGAAAGCAAGCTACTTTCTTGAGAAAAAATAAAAGTTTGAGTGTGACTATAGAAGGTCACGCAGATGAAAGAGGGACTAGAGAATACAACTTAGCACTTGGCGAAAGAAGAGCGAACGCTGCTAAAGATTATTTAATGACTTACGGAATTTCTGGAAAAAGGATCTCAGTGATAAGTTATGGAAAAGAAAAGCCTGTTAACCCAGCTTCAACACCATTAGCTTGGTCACAAAACAGACGTTCTGTAACTGTAAAAGTTAACTAGTTCATAATTCAAAAAATTTAAGACCCCTTATTACTAACTATTAAGGGGTCTTTTTTTTGCCATTTTGTAAATCTAAATTATGAATCATGTTCAAGAAAACAAATTTTAATATAATTTTTGTAACAATTTCATGCATGTTTTTAAATAATTTCGTTTTAGCTGAAGAAGAAGAAATTTTTTTAAAGGCTATATCTGATCAGATTCAAGTTATAACTAAAGATATTAAAACTTTAGAAAAAGCAGTCTATCAAAAATCAGATATAGTTAATTCAAAAAAATTATCTTCAATCAGCTCCGATGGATTAAATGAGGACATTATGACAAAACATCTTCTCAAGTTAAATGAGATTGAGGATCAATTTAGAGAACTTACTAATAAATTTGAGGAAGTTAATTTTAAATTAGATAAACTATCATCAAGAGTAACAAAAATTCAATCAGACACTCAATTAAGATTTTCAGATTTAGAAAATATACCAAGCGACAAAAAAAAAATTAAAACAACTTCTTTACCAGGGACAAGCAAACCTCAAGATTTTGGAGCAGCGCCAGCTTATCAAACTTCAAATTTACCAAAAGACCAATCAATTAATTCTGTCGAAGGCGCTAAAACTGTAATTGCTGAGGAACCAGAAAAGAGAGACTCATTACTTCCTGACAAGCCTGCAACTGAGCAGTACGAGTTCGCAGTTAGCTTCATGAAGATAGGTGATTATGAGACAGCTGAATTTGCTTTAAAAGAATTTATAGACAAAAATAAAGACCATGATCTTGCTGGTAGTGCACAATACTGGTATGGCGAGACTTTTAGAATTAGACAATTATACTCCGATGCTGCTACAGCTTATTTAGATGGTTATCAAAATTATCCAAAAAGCAAAAAAGCACCTGATAATCTTTTAAAGCTTGGAATTACAATGGTTCAGCTTGGAGAAAAAGATCAAGGATGTAAAATGATTTCCGGTCTTAAAAAAGAATACCCACAAGCCAGTAAGTCTGTGCTACAAAAAGCTCAGTATGAGCAAAAAAAATTCAAATGTAAATCTTAAAAACGGCTTTAAAGATTTCAAAGATATATCGAATATTTTTAGTAATTTTAGAAGAAATTTAAATTCTTTAAATAAAAAAAAATATGTTGTTGCGGTTTCAGGGGGGCCTGACAGCTTAGCTTTAGTTGCTCTTACACAATATTATAAATTTTATAAAAAAACAAACTTTAGGTACTTATTAGTAGATCACAATATTAGAAATAATTCAGGGCAGGAGGCAAAAAAAGTAAAAAATTTACTTAAAAAAAAAAATATTAGTTTAAAAGTTTTTGTAAATAAAAAAAAAATTATAAAAAATATTCAAGCAGAAGCAAGGATTGCAAGATATGAAATTATTACAAATTATTGTAAAAAAAATAAAATTAATACTATTTTAACAGCACATAATTTAGAAGATCAAGTAGAAACTTTTTTTATAAGACTTTCTAGAGGAAGTGGATTAAGAGGTTTATCCTCTATGAAAAAGCTGAGTAAAATTGATGGTCAAATAAATATATTTAGACCACTATTGGAGGTCAAAAAGAAATTTTTAATCAAAATATCCAAAAAAATTTTTGGTAAATTTTTAATAGATCCCTCAAATAAAAATGAGAAATTCCTAAGAACTAAAATTAGAAATTTAAAAGCACCATTAGAGAAAAGTGGAATTAAATATGATCAAATTTTTAAATCTATACAAAATTTATCTTTCAGCAAATCTACTCTACAAGAATATTTTAATACTACGTTTAAAGAGTTAATAAAAAAAAGAGGCAGAGAAGTTTTGATTAACATAGAAAAATATAAAAAACTTAACGATGAAATTAAAATGGCTGTAATAAATGAAAGTATTAAAAAACTAAAAAAAAATTACTATGATCTACGATCAAAAAAAGTAATTAATCTTATAAAAAATATCAATCGAGCAGATTTTAAAAAGTCTACTCTCGGAGGCTGTATTTTTTCAAAAAAAGGTGAGAATTTATGTCTCAAGGATGAATAATTACAAATAACTATGCAAATTGATGTTTTTTTGTCTTATTTACAACTTATTATTAAATAATTTATACTTGTTAAATTAGATTTAATGATTAATTAAATAGTATGAATATTAAAAATTTGATAATGTGGGTTATTATAGTCTTGCTTTCAGTAGGATTGTTTAACATGTTCCAAAATCCCAATCAGAATAGTGCAGAGGGAAATTCTTTGCCATTTTCAAATTTTTTAAATGAAGTAGATGCTGGACGAGTTGTGGAAGTTCAAATTCAAGGGAATAATATTTCAGGAATTTTAGCTGACGGAAATAAATTTAAAACTTATTCCCCAAATTATCCTGAGCTTGTTGATAAATTATCATCTAAAGGTGTAAGTATTGTTGCTACACCAAAAGAGGATAAAATGCCATCACTTCTAGGAATTTTATTGTCTTGGTTTCCAATGCTTTTACTTATCGGTGTATGGATATTTTTTATGCGTCAAATGCAAGGAGGTAAAGGTGGTGCGATGGGGTTTGGTAGATCTAAAGCTAAACTTTTGAATGAAGCTCAAGGAAAAGTAACTTTTAATGATGTTGCCGGTGTTGAAGAAGCTAAAGAAGAAGTAGAGGAGATAGTTGAATTTTTAAAAGATCCGAAAAAATTTAGTCGATTAGGCGGCAAGATTCCAAAAGGTGCTCTCTTAATTGGCCCACCAGGAACTGGAAAAACTTTGTTAGCTAAAGCAATTGCAGGTGAGGCTAACGTTCCATTTTTTTCTATATCGGGATCGGACTTTGTAGAGATGTTTGTTGGAGTTGGAGCTTCTAGAGTAAGGGATATGTTTGAGCAAGGTAAGAAACATTCTCCTTGTATTATTTTTATCGATGAAATCGATGCAGTGGGAAGAAGTAGAGGGGCTGGACTTGGTGGTGGAAATGACGAAAGAGAGCAAACTTTAAACCAACTACTTGTTGAAATGGATGGCTTTGATACCAATGAAGGTATAATTTTGATAGCAGCAACTAATAGACCAGATGTATTAGACCCAGCTTTATTGAGACCAGGTAGATTTGATAGACAAGTAGTTGTAGGTAATCCAGACATTATTGGAAGAGAAGCAATACTTAAAGTTCACGTTAAAAAAATAAGCACTGGACCAGATGTTAAGTTAAGAACAATAGCAAGAGGGACTCCAGGATTTTCTGGAGCAGATTTAGCAAATTTAATAAACGAGTCAGCGTTACTTGCAGCCAGAAAAAATAAAAGAGTCGTAACTATGTCTGACATAGAGGAAGCAAAAGATAAAGTTATGATGGGAGCAGAGAGAAGATCAATGGTTATGTCAGAGGATGAAAAGAAACTTACGGCGTATCACGAAGGAGGGCATGCTATTGTAGCTTTAAACGAAAAAGCTTCAGATCCAATTCATAAAGCAACGATTATACCAAGAGGTAGAGCTTTAGGTATGGTAATGAGATTACCAGAGAGAGACCAATTGTCCGTGACAAGAGAAAAAATGCATTCAGATATTGCTGTAGCTATGGGAGGAAGAATAGCAGAAGAAATAATTTTTGGTCACGATAAAGTTACATCTGGAGCCTCGTCAGATATTGATATGGTTACTAAAATGGCAAAAAATATGGTTACTAAATACGGCATGAGCACCGAGCTAGGAACAATTGCGTATGGAGAAAATGAGGAAGAAGTTTTTTTAGGAAGATCAGTTACAAAACAACAAAATGTTTCAGAGGAAACTGCAAAAAAAATAGATGCTGAAATTAAAAAGATTGTAGATAAAGGCTATGAAAGAGCAAGAAAGGTTTTAACAGAAAAAATTGATGATTTACATAAAATAGCAAAAGCTCTATTAATTTACGAAACTCTCTCTGGCGATGAAATCAGAGACTTAATTCTAAAAAATATTAAACC
>TARA_B100000963_G_scaffold161951_1_pt1 | contig 10769 bp, 9 predicted proteins | sample TARA_B100000963 | Tara Oceans TARA_B100000963 (sample SAMEA2622097) | marine metagenome | biome: marine biome (ENVO:00000447); feature: surface water layer (ENVO:00002042); material: "saline water (ENVO:00002010), including plankton (ENVO:xxxxxxxx)" | depth 5 m | reverse complement strand
AATTTATATTATGAATGGTGGAAAAATATTGATAAATTTATATTTTTCTTAATAATATTATTATTTATAACAGGATTATTTTTTTCATTAGTATCAACGTCACTTTTAGTTTCAGATAAGCTAGATACTAATGATTACGCATTTTTCTTAAAACATTTATTTTTTGTTTTTTTAGGTATAATCATAATTTTTATTCTTTCTTCAATTAATGAGGAAAAGCTTTTTAAAATTTCTCCTATAATTTTTATACTTGCTTTTATCTCTTTATTATTAGTTCCTATAATTGGTATTGAGGTAAACAATGCTCAAAGATGGATTGATCTATTTTTTTTACCTAGATTTCAACCAATAGAATTAGTCAAACCATTTTTGATAATTTTAATTAGTTTAATATTGAGTAGTAAAAAATATACGAACATTTATTTTAAATATTCATTTTCTTTTCTTATAACATTGGGAATAGCATTGTTATTAGCTGCACAACCTGATATTGGACAAACTTTATTAATTTTCTTTAGCTGGTCAGTTTTAATATTTATTTCTGGAATAAATGTTTTTTTTTTAATCATCTCCTGTTTAATTCTAGGAATTGCCTTATTTTTTTTAATTAATTTTGTTCCAAAGTTTATTTATATTAAGAATAGAATATTTTCTTTTTTTAATGCAGAAACAGGCACTCATAACGCACAGTCAGAAAAAGCAATTGACTCAATTACAAGTGGAGGCTTTTTTGGCAAAGGAATTGGAGAAGGAACCTTAAAGAATAGAGTACCAGAAGCTCATACTGATTATATAATATCTGTGATTTCTGAAGAGTTTGGCGTTATTGCCATAATTTTAATCTTATTGATGTTTTTAGTATTTATTCATTCAGTTTTTAAAAAAGTTTATTTTGAAAATGAAGAAAGGACAAAATTAGTTTTAGTGGGCTGCATAACACTAATTTTAGTGCAAGCAATGATACATATAGGGGTAAATATTAGATTATTTCCAACAACTGGCATGACTCTCCCATTTATAAGCTATGGAGGCTCTTCAATAATAAGTATTTCTATCTTATCTGGAATAATCCTTAATTTAACAAAAAGAAAAATTACTTGATATGAAAAATAATTTTTTAATTTCGACAGGTGGGTCTGGTGGTCATGTTTTACCTGCTACAATTCTTTACGAGCATTTATCAAGTAATGCGAATGTAATAATATCGACTGATAAAAGAGGTTTAAAATATTTAGATAAAAAAATATTCAAGTTTGTAGTTATTAATACCCCAAAACTAAATAATATTTTCTTTTTACCAGTAAATTTAATATTAATACTATTCTTAACTTTCAAATCTTTTCTTCTGTTGAGAAAAAAAAAAATTAAAAAAATATTTTCCACAGGTGGATATATGTCCTTGCCTTTAATCTTAGCTGCAAGATTTTTAAATTTAAAAATTTATTTATTAGAGCCAAATCAAGTTTTAGGTAGAGCAAATAAATATTTTTTAAATTCTTGTGTAAAAATTTTTTGTTATTCAAAGAAAATAAGAAATTTCCCCAGGATTTTAAATGATAAGATAGTAAAAATTTATCCTTTAGTAAAAAAAGATATATATAATTTAAAATCATTTAATAAGATTGATGACAAATTTACAATTTTGATTGTAGGTGGAAGCCAGGGAGCAAATATCTTTGATAAACAATTAAAAAATTCAATAGTTAACATTTCAAAGAAGAGAAATATCAAAATTATACATCAAACTAACGAAAAGAATATTTCATATTTAAATGAATTTTATTCCAAAAATAATATAGAAAATAAAATATTTAATTTTGATAGAAATTTTACAAATATTTTAAAACAAACAGATCTATGCATCACTAGAGCAGGAGCCTCTACACTAGCTGAATTATCGGTTATGAATATTCCATTTATTGCTGTTCCATTACCAACATCTAAAGATAATCATCAATTAGAAAATGCAAGGTTTTATGAGGATAAAGAATGTGGTTGGATAATTGAGCAAAATAATTTTGAGGATAAGATAGAAGAATTTTTAAACGAGATTTTGAGCAATAAAAATGATTTTTTAAAAAAAAAGGAAAATTTACAAAAATTCAATTATCAAAATAGCTGGATTAGTGTTAATCAAAAAATAATAAAAACTATAAATGAAAATTGAACTAGCAAAAACAGAAATCATTCATTTTATTGGTATTGGTGGAATAGGTATGAGTGGACTTTCTCTAATTATGAAAGGTAAAGGATTTAAAGTTCAGGGTAGTGATTTAAATTTTAATAAAAATATTGAAAGATTAAAAAGAGAAAAAATTAAAGTTTTTCTCAAACAAAAAAAACAAAATTTAAAAAATGCAACAATAGTTGTAATTTCCTCTGCTATTAAAAAAAACAATCCAGAGATTATAGAGGCAAAAAGAAAAAATTTACCAATTATAACAAGAGGAAAAATGTTAGCCCACATCGTTTCACTGATGAAAAACATTGTAGTTGCAGGTTCTCATGGAAAAACTACTACTACTTCATTAATAGCAACTATTTTTCAGAAAACAAAATTAGACCCAACTATTATTAATGGTGGTGTTATAAACTCAATTAAAAATACCGCCAAACTTGGAAAAAGTGATTGGTCAATTTTAGAGGCTGATGAGTCTGATGGAAGTTTTGTTCATATTCCACCTACATACTCAATAATAACAAATATAGATAGGGAACATATGGATTTTTATGAATCAATAGATGATTTAAAAAATTATTTTATAAAATTTATTGAAAAAGTTCCTTCATTTGGAAAAACTTTTATTTGTATAGATGATAAAATAAATAATGAGCTAGTTAAAAAACTTACCAATCAAAATTTCTATACTTATGGAACAAATCCTAATTCAAATTTTTTAATAAAAAATATTCAACAAAAAAAAGAATTTTCTGAATTTGATTTACAAATAAATGTCCCAAATAAAAAAAAAATCTTAATTAAAAAGGTTAAAATTCCTCTTATTGGTATTCATAATATTAGAAATTCAGTTGCGGCTACCGCTGTTGCTCTAACAGTCGGAATCTCAATTTCTGATATAAAAAAAGGGTTACAAAATTTCAAGGGAGTTCAAAGGAGATTTAATAAAATATTTAGATTTAATAATATCGACTTTTATGACGACTATGCTCATCATCCAACTGAAATTAAAATGGTACTTGAGGGTGTTAATAAAGTTTATAAAGGTTATGAAAAAATTTGTGTATTTCAACCTCATCGAATTTCTAGATTAAAAGACTTAAAAAAAGAATTTTCATTTGCGTTTTTAAACGCAGATATTGTTATTTTGTGTCCAATCTTTACAGCAGGAGAAAAAATTAAATTAGGATTTAGTTACAAAAATTTTGCTAAAAATATTATTAAAAACTCGAAAGTAAAATTATTTTTAGTTAATAATAATATTGAGTTAGCAAAATTTATTAAAAAAAATATTAATGGAAAAAAAATTGTAATCGGAATGGGAGCTGGAACTATTTCAAATTGGATGAGAAATCTTCCAGAGTTATTGTAATGGAAATAGATCAATTAAAGTCTTTGTTAAAAAATTTTGGTGAAAATGTTAAATTTGAATATGACCTTAAGAAAAAGAATTGGTTCAATATTGGGGGAAAAACAAAAGTTTTCTATAAAGCAAATGATTTAAAAGATTTAGTAGAATTTTTAAAAAAAATAGATGGTAAGGAAAAAATTTTTATTCTTGGAGCAGGATCAAATACTTTAATAAGTGACAATTTATTTGATGGAATAGTAATAAAGTTAAGTAAAAATTTTAATAATATTTCTTTATTGGGTGATGATATAGTAATTGCAGGAAGTGCTGTTTTAGATAAATCGCTCTCTGAATTTGCGATTAAAAATAGTCTTGGAGGGTTTGAGTTTCTATCTTGTATACCTGGCTCAATAGGTGGGGGCATCAAAATGAATGCTGGTTGTTTTGGAAAAGAATTCAAAGATATCCTATTATCAATTCAAGCGATAGATAAAAAAGGAAATATTACAACCATACAATCTAAAGATATTTCTTTTGAATATAGGAATAATGACTTATCTAATGAATTAATTTTTCTAAGTGCATCTTTTAGAGGTATAAAAAGTGATATGACAAAAATTAAAAATGAAACAGAAAGATTAAAAAGTTTAAAAGAAAAAAATCAGCCAACTAAAATTAAAACAAGCGGAAGTACATTTAAAAACCCAATATCACAAACTGATAAAAAAGTTTGGGAATTAATAAAAGAGTCAGTTCCATTAGATAAAAGTTTTGGGGATGCTAGTATTTCTCAAAAACATTGTAATTTTTTCGTAAATAAGGGAAATGCAACTTTTGATGATATGAATAAATTAATTGAATTTGTTACTGAAAAAGTTTCAGAAAAAACTGGAATAAATTTAGAAAAAGAAATTAAAATTTTAAAATAAATTGAAAAAAAAAATATTAATTATTTCTGGTGGTATATCTAAAGAGAGAGTTATTAGTTTAGATACAGGAAAGCAGGTTGCAAAAGAATTGGTAAAAAATCATTACAAAGTAAAAATTGCAGAACCAGATAATAAATTACAAAATATAATCAAAGCTTTTAAACCTGGGGTTATTTTTAACGCTTTGCATGGTCAATTTGGTGAAGATGGCTATATTCAAACTATTCTTGAAACTACTAATATTCCATACACTCACTCAGGTGTTATTTCATCTGCAATCGCAATGGATAAAGAATTATCCAAAAAAATATTTATCAAAAATAAAATATTAACTCCCAAATATATTTTATATAAATTTAATAAATCTAAAACCGATTTGATAAAGTTAATTAATCATAAATTAAAATTTCCAGTTGTTATTAAGCCCTTAAATGAAGGTTCTAGTGTTAATGTTTTTATCTGTAATAAATCAAATGTAATTAAAAATATTCAAAAATTAAAAAATTATAAGAAGATTATAATTGAAGAGTTCATAGGAGGTAGAGAAATCCAGGCGGCAATAATAGGTAAAAAAAAACTAGGAGCTATAGAATTAAAACCAAAAAGAAAATTTTATGATTTTCAGGCCAAATATAGCCGTAAAGCAAAAACAGAACATATTATTCCTGTAAATTTATCTAAGAAAAATTATAAAAAACTTATGGGAATTGCTTTTAAAGCCCATAAGTTAATTGGGTGCAGAGGGGTAACAAGATCAGATTTTAAATTTTTTCAAAATAAATTTTACCTTCTGGAAATTAATACACAACCAGGGATGACTAGACTCTCATTAGTGCCAGAGATAGCGTCTTATCATGGTATAAGTTTTATAAAACTAATTGAATTAATTTTGAAAGATGCAACAAAAAATAAGTAAGAAAATTTTATTGTATTTTTTTATATTTATAGTTCTTACAACTTTTAACAATCAAAGTTTTAAAAAATTGAAATATCCAAATATAGATATGATTAAAGTAACGGGTCTAAGTGAGATAGATAACTTTCGAATTTCAAACGATTTAGAATTTCTTAAATCCTATAACATTTTTTTTATAGATAAAAAAAAAATTAGAGAGGTTATTTTTTCAAATAATTTAGTAGAAGATTTTTATACTTTTAAAAAATATCCTAAAACTTTAGATTTTAAGGTAATTAAAGCAAAATTTTTGGGGAAAGTAAAAAAAGAAGATCAAATGTATTATTTAGGTTCAAACGGTAAATTAATTAAAGCAAAAAAAGAAATACAGAATATTCCTTATATTTATGGAAATTTTGAATTTGATGAATTCTTAAATTTTAAAAGAGATGTTGATAATTCTAATTTCGATTATGAATTAATTAAGAGCTTATTTTTTTTAAAAAATAAAAGATGGAATATAGAGACACACACTGGAATTAAGATTAAATTACCAATGAAACTTTCAAAGAAAAAATTTGATCAAATTGTTTTAATAATGCAAGAAAATTATTTTGAAAAAATTAATGTAATTGATTTGAGGCAAAATAATCAAGTAATATTAAAATGATAAATGACAAAAATATTGTAACACATCTTTTTATTAGTAAAGAAAAATTTCAAATTTCTATTAATGATGAAATAGAATTTAAAAACTTTTATAAAAAAGATCTATTTGTTGATAATAATGAAAAAAAAGCAAATCTTAAAATTTTGAATAGTTTCTTAAATGAAAATATTTATGAGATTGAAAAAAAATTTCATATTTTTATAAAAAATGTAAATGTAATTTTAGATTGTGAAGAATTTTCAACTGTGTATCTCTCAATAAAAAAAAGTAATCAAGATAATCTCATAGATAAGAATGATTTAGTTTATTTATTGAATGAAGCAAAAAATGATTGTAAAGAAACTTATAGAGAAAAAAAAATTATTCACATGCTAATTGACAATTATAATATTGATAAAAATAAGTATAGTACTTTACCGAAAAATATAAAGTGTCAGAGTTTTTCGTTAGATTTAAGACTAATATGTTTATCAGAAATTTATATTAAAAGTATTGAAGACATTTTAAAAAAATTTCAAATTTCAATAAGTAACATAGTGGATGCAGAATATATCAGGGAGTTTTCTGATGAAATTGGAAATGGTATTATTGAGACTTCATATAAGGTTATTAAAGGGCACAACCAAAACGAGATAAAATTTACCCAAAAAAAAATTAAAAAAACTGGTTTTTTTGAGAAATTTTTTGATTTTTTTAGCTAACTTGTAGTTTCTAGTAACATTTGTTGTTTTTTCTTTTTGAGATAACAATATTAAAAGTTCCTCGTGTCATTATTAAACCAAAAAACAATCAAAGAACTTGTCACATTTCAGGGCATAGGTCTGCATAGTGGTAAAATTGCAAATCTTCATATTAAGCCCTCTAATCCTAATTCGGGTATAATCTTTAAAAGAATTGATTTGAGCGATAATAATATAATTATTCCTAGTTTTAATAATGTTACTAATACTTCGTTGAATACCACTATATCAAATGAACATGGTATTAAGATTTCAACAATAGAACATTTAATGGGAGCTTTATTTGGATTAGGCATTGATAATGCATTGATAGAAATTGACAATGAGGAAGTACCAATTTTAGATGGCTCAGCAAAAAACTTCATCGATAAAATAATAGCCACAGGAATAAAGATAAGTGAGTCTCCAATAAAAATAATTAAAATAAATAATAAAGTAGAATTCAAAGAGGGTAATAGATCAATATCTATTGAACCTTCTAAGTTAAGTTTAGATATTGATTTTGAACTAAGCTACGAGAATCCTATAATTCAAAATCAAAGAAACAAAATAAATGTTTATAAGGACGATTTAAATGAAATTTTTAACTCAAGAACTTTTTGTTTATATGAAGACGTGGAAAAAATAAAAAAGATTGGATTAGCAAAAGGAGGAAGTTTAGAAAACGCAATAGTTGTTAAAGATGATAAAATTCTTAACAAAGAGGGGTTAAGAAATTCTAAAGAGTTTGTAAATCATAAAATTCTAGATTGTATTGGAGATCTTTACACAAGTGGATATAGAATTATAGCAAGTATTGTTTGTTCTCAAGGTGGTCATTACTTAACTAATAAATTACTAAGAAAAGTATTTGAAAATAAAGAAAATTTTTCAATTATTGAAATTCAAGAAAGAAATCTTCCTCATACATTAATTGATAGAAGTTTGCTTAGATCTATAGCTTAAACTATAAAAATCTTTATAATTAATTATTAAATCTATATAAAATTTTTATGATTAAATTTAAGATTTTTTCTCTTTTTCTATTATTAGTTTTTTTAAATTCTTGTTCTAAGGGAAATATTGAAAAAACAGTTATCAAAGAGAAAAGTTTAGATCTTCAAGTTTTAGAAGCTTATCAAAGAGGGATGGACGCACTAAAAGGTGGTGATGTCTTATACGCTGCTAAACAATTTAATGAAGCAGAAATGTTATTCCCGCAATCAATTTGGGCACCTAAGTCAGCTTTGATGGCTGCATATTCGTACTACGCTCAAGATTATTATGGTGATGCGATATCAGAACTACAAAGATTTATAAGAGTTTACCCCTTACATAAAAATTTAGATTATGCATACTATTTATTAGCAATTTCATATTATGAACAAATAGTAGATGAGAAAAAAGATTTACAGTCTATTAAAAAAGCTAAAGAAAGTTTTATGTATATTAAATCAAACTATCCTGAAACGGAATATGCTTTAGATGCAGAATTTAAAATAGATTTAATTAATGATATTTTAGCATCAAAGGAAATGTATATTGGGCGATATTATTTTGAAAAAAAAAAATGGATACCCGCAATAAATAGATTTAGAACAGTTATCGACGAATACGAAACAACAATTTATGCTGAAGAAGCTCTTCATAGATTAGTGGAAGTATATTACACTTTAGGTTTAAAAGAAGAATCTCAAAAATATGCACAATTATTAGGATATAATTATCAATCTTCAGAGTGGTATGAAAATTCTTACTCTTTGTTTAATAAATCGTACAAAAAAAGAAAAAGAGAAATAAAGAAAAAAAGTGACAAAATGAGTAGGAGAATTTTAAAAAAATTCAAATCTCTATTTAAATTGGATGGATAAAAAAAATATCGAAAAAAAATATAATAGTAAAATTCAAAAAATAACAAAATTGAATGAATTTTACTATGATCAAAGTAAGCCATTAGTGCAAGATCATCAATATGACTCTCTTAAAAAAGAAATTCTAGAATTAGAAAAAAAATATAAATTTTTGAAAAATAGCAAATCTCCATCAAAACTTGTTGGATTTAAACCTTCTAAAAATTTTAATAAAGCAAATCATAAAGTTCCAATGTTGTCACTTTCAAATGCTTTTACAGAGGAAGATTTAATAAATTTTGAAAAAAAGATTATGAATTTCCTTTTAAAAAAAAATGACTTTAAAATATTTTACAGTGCTGAACCAAAAATTGATGGCATTTCAGCCTCTCTAACATATAAAAATGGAATTCTAATTAGAGGATTATCGAGGGGAGATGGTAAAGAAGGTGAGGATATAACAGATAATTTAAATACAATTAAAGATATTCCAAAGAAAATTTTATCTAATGATTTTCCAGAAGAAATTGACATTAGAGGGGAGGTGTTTATTCAAAATAGTGATTTTGAGTATTTGAAAGATAAATTTGCTAACCCTAGAAACGCAGCTTCTGGATCATTAAGACAAAAGAATCCTGAAGATACCAAAAAAATTCCATTAAAATTTATAGCTTATACTTTTGGTTTTCAAAATGGTCTGAAAGTTGAAAATCAATCTGATTATCTTAAAAAATTAAGTGAATGGGGTTTTAAGATTAATCCTTTAAATAAATTGATCAGCGGAGTAAAAAATTTAATACAAAATTATAATCTGATTGAAAAAAAAAGAGCTGATTTAGACTTTGATATAGATGGAATTGTATACAAAGTGAATGATTTTTCTCTTCAAAAAAGATTAGGAAATGTTGCTAATGCTCCAAGGTGGGCAATTGCACATAAATTTTCCTCAAATAAGGCCATATCTTTTATTAAAGATATTGAAATTCAAATTGGAAGAACCGGCGCCTTAACTCCTGTCGCAAAAATTAAACCAATAAATATTGGCGGAGTAATAGTATCAAATGCAACCCTACACAATGAGGATGAAATTAAAAGAAAGGACATTAGGATTGGTGATACGGTTACGGTGGAGAGAGCAGGAGATGTCATACCACATATCCTTTCTGTAGATTTAAAAAAAAGGAAAAAAAATAATTTAAAATTTGTTTTTCCAGAAAAATGTCCATCTTGTGGTTCAAAAACAATTAAAGAATTTAATTTAACTACCAAGAAAAAAGATGCTGTCAGAAGATGTTCGAGTGAAGGTTATTTTTGCGAGAAAATATCTATAGAAAAATTAAAACATTTTGTATCTAAAGAAGCTTTTAATATAGATGGATTCGGGAAGAAAATCGTAGAAAGTTTTTGGAAATTGAAAATAATAGAATTTCCACAAGATATTTTTAAATTAGACTATAATAAAATTGAAAATTTAGAAGGTTGGGGGAAACTTTCAGTAGAAAATTTGAAATACTCTATCAATGAAAAAAGAAATATCTCATTAGAAAGATTAATATATGCTTTAGGCATTAGACATATTGGTTTAGAAAATGCGAAATTATTATCAAAATATTTTATATCATTTCAAAACTTTAAAAATTTACCAAAAACAAATAAGTATAAGGATTTACTAAATATTGATGGGATTGGTGAGACACAAGTTAATTCAGTAAAAAATTTTTTTTCAGTTTCAATCAATCTAAAAGTATTAAATGAACTTGAGAAACTATTAAATATTAAAAGATCTAAAAAAAATGAAAATAATGGTTTATTAAAAGATAAATCTTTTTTGGTAACAGGAAAATTAAAAAACTTAAGTCGAGCAGAGGTGAAATCATTAATTGAAGAAAATTCTGGCACAACTGTAAGCAGTGTATCTAAAAAGTTAAATTTCTTAATTACTGGTGAAAAACCAACAAAAAGAAAGGTAGAAAGTGCTAAGTCACTTAAGATTAAAATTATCAATCAAGACGAATTTTTAAAAATGTTAAATAAGACTAGCTAGCCACTTTTTTTCGTCTGAATTTAAATATTTTGATATTTTAGAATAGACCATTAAATGATATTTAAACAAATAATCTTTTTCAAAATTTGTCAATAAATTAAAATTTATTAAATCTTTTTCAATAGGTGCCAT
>TARA_B100000963_G_scaffold65965_2_pt1 | contig 10786 bp, 12 predicted proteins | sample TARA_B100000963 | Tara Oceans TARA_B100000963 (sample SAMEA2622097) | marine metagenome | biome: marine biome (ENVO:00000447); feature: surface water layer (ENVO:00002042); material: "saline water (ENVO:00002010), including plankton (ENVO:xxxxxxxx)" | depth 5 m | reverse complement strand
AGTTGTCAAAAAGCCAATTTTTTTCGTAATATATACAGTAACAGAACTCTGTTTAAGTGTGTAAAAAAATTAATTAAATGTAAAGAATTTTCTTTTACCCAATTGAAGTGTTTTATTGAGTATTTTATCGATACTTACATCAACATCATTGTATTTTTGGTCATTAATCTTAAAACTACCTGAGGAAATAAGTCTTCTAGCTTCAGAATTAGATTTTGTTATACCATTATCGGTCAATACTTTTGGTAAATGAACTATGTTACTTTTTTCAATAGTATAAGAATCTATTTTATCTGGAGTATTTTTATCTATAGTTAAGTTTTGAAACGATTGTTCAGCTTTGATTGATTCATTTTCGTTATAAAGTTCAGTAACAATACGACTTCCTAACAGTTTTTTAGCATTGAATGGGTTTTCGTTTTCTTTTGCTACTTCATTTTTTAAATTATCTATTTCTGATATATCTAAGTCTGTGAGCATTGTGAAATATTCCCACATAACTTCATCAGGAATACTCATAATTTTCCCATAAATATTTTCTGGAGTATCCGAGATAGAAATATAGTTATCTAATGATTGGGACATTTTCTTTGTTCCGTCAGTACCAACGAGGAGTGGAAAAGTCATTGCTATTTGAGGTGCCATAGAATAAAATTTCTGTATTTCTCTTCCAAGCATTAGATTCCATAGTTGATCATGACCACCTATTTCTATATCCGCTTTAACTGCTACAGAATCATAACCTTGAAAAAGTGGATAAAAGAATTCCATTAATGATATCGGAGACTTTTCCGAATATCGTTTTGCAAAATCTTCTCTTTCAAGCATCTGAGCTAGCGTTGTTGATGATGCTAAGTTTACTAAATCAGAACTTGTTAATTTTGATAACCAATCGTTGTTGGAAACTATTTCTAGATTTTCTTCAAGTAAAATATTTTTAATTACTGGTAATACACCTTTTGAGTTTTCACTAATTTCTTTAGTATCTAGTTTTGATCTCATTTCTGATTTTCCAGATGGATCACCTACTTGAGCAGTGAATTCTCCCAATATCAATATGGCAGTATGGCCATACTCCTGAAATTTACGTAATGCTCTTAAAATTGCATACCATCCTAAAGTTACATCTGGTGCTGTAGGATCTACACCAAGTTTTATTCGGAGAGATTTTTTGGAATTTAATAATTTTTCAAAATCATCCAAAGGATTAATTGCACTCGCTCTTTGTTGAAGATATTTCATTTTAAAATCAAAGAGTATCGCCAAAGATGTTTGTCGTTTCTTTTTGCATTTTTTCTTTGTTTAGCAACTGCTCTTTCAAGTGGGTGGATTCTTGGTGATAGATTAATTATTCCTGAAAGAATATTCTCACCATCTAGACTTTGATCAATACCTAGACTTTTAGTTATATTTCCAGGACCGTTTAACTTTTCAAATTTCATTTTTGTTTTTCTTCTTTTTTCAATATGTTTTTTGCCTAAAAGTATTACCGAAGATCTTATCAGTACCGCTTCAGCTGATCCTTTTTTTCCACATAATAAAAAGAGACCTTTATTTGAACCGTATGATTTAAGAACTGCAATATGAGGGGGTCCTAAGGTAATAGAAGTTGGTATGTTTTTATAAACATTTAGGAGTGCCATTTTATCTGTAGTTTTTCTACCGTATGCCTCTGTTTCAGTAATCATAACCTCTACAAATTTATCATTTATTGAAGTAGATAATCTCATCCCTAGAAGATCAACTGCAGCTTTAGGAGCTGACTGTGAAAGTGTTTTTAATACTCTATTATTTAGACCACTAGGTTGCATTATTTTCCTTTGTATTCAATTTTATACTAAATTTTGATTCAACATTTTTGACAATCATATCCAAAATCTCACCATTTTCTTCATCAGTATAAGTCTTGTTATAGTTTCTTGTTATTATTCTAATTCCTAAATTTCGAGATTTCTCATTTGTGAAATCATCAAAAATAGAAATGTTGTTTTCATTATCTGGAAGAAGGTTTTCAATAAAACTTATTAAGGTAGAAGCAATGAAATCATCCTTAACAGCAAAAGATAAATCAAATTTAATAAATGGATATGATGATAATGGTTTATATGAATTTTTTTGTATTTCACTCAACAAAACTTTTTCAGTGTTTATCTGCATAATGTAAAGTGAAGTTTCTAAATTTAATGAAGATTGTAATTTATAAGATAGTTTACCCATATAGCCAATGATCTTTTCGTTGACTTTAATTACGTATGAGTAGTTTTTGTGAAATCCAGGCCTTAAAAGATGCTCAAATTGTACTGATGGAAAAAGATAATTTACAATATTGGTTAAAGTATGGATATCGTTTTGTAACAGCATTCCCCTAGAGTCAGGATTATTTTCATTTTCAGGAATTAATAAACCTAAAGTATATTCTTGGTTAGGAATGCTTTTATATAAATGATGCTTACCATCATCATATACATTATTAATTTCGTAATATTTGAGTGATTGTGAGTTGTTTTCATAATTATATTTATATGTACTTATCAATGAAGACAATAAGTTTGTTCGTAGATGATTTTTCGTCTGATCAATTGGGTTTATAACTGTAACAGGTTTTTTTTCAGGGGTAAATATTTCATTTGATTCATTATCAGCAAAAGATAATGTTTGTACTTCATAAAAATTATTATTGGAAAGTAAATTAGAAATATAAGATCGTTTGTTCCAATATTCACCCTTTTTGTGAAGATTATTACCAATCGGAAGAGTTGAGTCGAAATTATTAAATCCATAATGTTTCGCTAACTCCTCTATTAAGTCTATTGGCCTCTCTAAATCATATCTCCACGACGGAGACCTAAATGATATTTCATCATTTGAAATATCTGATTCAATTTGTAATTTATCTAGAGTTTGTTTTACAAATTCATCGCTTAGTTCAGCACCTAAAATATTTGTAATATCATTTTTATTAAAACTAACTACATCGTGTGAAATGCTATTTTTAGTACTTGATAATATTTCTGAATAATTTATTTCTTGATCGTTATTAAAAATAGTAATAAATCTCATCAGACCCTTTTGCTGTAGTTCATAATCAATTCCACGCTCAAACCTGATTGAAGCATCAGATATAAGATTTAATTTTCTTGATGTTTTCATTATTGAAACTTTATCAAAATAAGCACTTTCAATTAATAAATTTTTTGTTGCATCAGTTACTTCAGTCTCATATCCACCCATAACACCAGCTAATGCAATAGGTGAATCATTATCAGTAATGATTAAATCTTCATTAGATAGTTTTCTTTCTTGTTCATCTAAAGTTTTTAATATTTCATTATCTTCAGCCTTCCTGACAGATATTGTTCCAAATAATTTATCTCTATCAAAGGCATGTAAAGGTTGTCCGATATCATGAAGAACATAGTTGGTATAATCTACAACATTGTTTATTACTCTTACACCAACAGAAGAAAGCCTATATCGTATTTTTATGTCTGAGTCGGAAATGTCAAAATTTTCAATTTCTACTGATAAGTAAGCATTGCAAGCATTTGTTTTACCACTGTTAACTTTTATTATTGACTCAATATTTGGTTTAAGTTTTATATCGTTTTGCTCAAGTGGTTTATTAAAGTAATTAGACAATTCTCTTGCTATGCCTAAATGAGACATGCAGTCTCCTCTATTCGGTGTTACTCCAATCTCCCATACAGTATCAACAGATGCATAGGTTGTTGAGAAGTCTGAACCGATTCTTATTTGATCTGATAGTTTTAATATACCTTCATGGTCATCCCATAAATCTAGTTCAGATGCAGAACATATCATCCCATTTGATTCGACACCTCTAATATCTCGTTTATCAATTTTAAATCCATCTTTTATTTCACTATTAGGCAAAGCTACAGGAACAACAGCATTGATATCAAAATTCCAAGCTCCACAAACTATTTCATATACTTTTGAACCAACATCTACTTTTGTTACACGTACTTTATCAGCATTTGGGTGAGGGTAAATCTCCACTACTTTTCCGACTACTATGTTTTTATAATTTGGTTGTTTATCTAGCCTTGATTCAATTTCAAACCCTAGTGATTCTAAGGCCTCGGAAATATCATCAGAGTGAATGTCATTTATATTAATCCAATCATTTAGCCATGATTTGAGTATCTTCATTAAAACTGCTCCAGGAACCGTATATCATTATCATAGAAATTTTTGATATGATCTATCTGATACTTCAACATGGCTAAGCGTTCTATTCCAACACCCCATGCAAATCCTTGATATTCTTTTGGATACCCAACATGTTTTAGTACATTTGGGTCTACCATTCCGCAACCTAAAATCTCTAGCCATTCACCGTTATTCCATTTAACAAGAACTTCCGCAGACGGTTCAGTAAATGGAAAGAAATGAGGTATAAATTTTGTTTCTATTTCGTCGCCAAAAAATTTTTTAACAAAGTATTCTAAAGTTCCTTTTAAGTCTGTAAATTTTAAATCTTTATCTATAGCCAGTCCTTCAAGTTGGTGAAATACAGGAGAATGGGTTGCATCAAGTTGGTCTGAACGAAATACTCTTCCTGGTGCAACTATGTATACAGGAGGTTCGTTATTTTCCATATATCTTATTTGAACAGTGCTAGTTTGCGTTCTTAGTAAATGTTCGAGATTTTTATCTGTATATAGGGTGTCAGATTCATATCTTGCTGGATGCCAATCTGGTGTATTTAGAGCATCAAAATTATGCCAAGATGTTTCAACTTCTGGACCGTACGCTACCTCGTAACCAATAGAAGAAAAAATATCAACTACTTCGTCCATGACTTGAGATAGAACATGTCTATGAGAACCTTGAGTAGATACCCAGTTAATACTGACATCATCTTTTTCGGATTCTTCTAAACTAGAATATTTATTATCTACGTATAACTTTTTTGCTTTTTGAATATTATCAGAGATAGATTTATTAACAGTATTTAACTTTTCTCCATATGTTTTTTTATCGTCTTTTGATAATTTAGATAATTTTTTTCTTTCTTCTGATAATAATGATTCTTTGCCTAGGTACTCTTTGGCAATTTCATCAAATTCATTTTCAGAATCAACTTCATCAAGTCTAAGTCTTAAGGAAGCTAAAACTTTATCAAAGTTTAATTCAGCCATTTAAATTCTTTTTAGCAAGATCAACTAGTTTTTTAAATCCTTTTGGATCATTGACAGCTAAGTCTGCAAGAATTTTTCTATCAACTTTTACACCAGCTTTATTTAAACCATTTATAAATTTGGAATAAGCTAAATCATGCTGACGTGAAGCTGCATTTATCCTAGATATCCATAATTTTCTATAATCTGATTTTTTGTCTTTTCTGTGAGTGAAAGCATCTGCACCGGCATGCATGACTTGTTCTTTAGCGGCTCTTAGCCTTTTACTTCTAGCACCTGTATAACCCTTTGCCTTCTTTAGAACTTTCTTTTTACCTTTTTTACTTTGTACAGAACTTTTTATACGAACCATATTTAACCTAACAACTTTCTTATTTTCTTACTATCTCCACTAGATGCTTCAACATCACGCTTCAAACGCTTCCAAGTACCAGAACTTTTTGCTAATTTATAATGAGATCTATGAGACCTACGTCTCATATACTTCCCTGTTCCAGTAACTTTTACTCTTTTTTTCATACTTTTATGAGTCTTTTTCTTCATTTTTTCCCTCCTGTAGGTGCAAGGACCATAGTTAAAGATTTACCGTCTGGGCTAGAAGTTGATTCAACCATTGCTATATCATTCAATTCCTCAATATATTTATCTAAAACTTTCTGCCCAAACTCTGGGTGTTCCGCTTCTCTCCCTCTAAATCTCATAGTGAATTTTACTTTATCTCCTGAATTTAAAAATTTTCTTGATTTATTAAGTTTAATTTTGAAGTCATTAGTATCAATTTTTGGTTTCAGTTGGATTTCTTTTACTGATATTTTAACTTGTTTCTTTTTTGATTCTTTAGCTTTTTGAGCTAACTCGTATTTGTACTTACCATAGTCCATCAATCTTGCAACTGGTGGTTTACTTTCTGGAGACACTTCTACTAAATCGAGATCTAACTGTTCTGCAACAATTAGAGCTTTTTTAAGTTCAAGTACTCCAATTTGGACTCCATCTGGTGCAATAACAAGCAATTTTTTAGATCGAATTCCTTCATTTATTTTTAATTCTGGTATCTCTACTCCTTCCAATAAAAAAAACAGCACGAAGCTGTTTTACAACCTAGCTATTATTCACAGCTGGTGGAACATTGTTCGCTTTGTATTGATTATAACGTATATATTTATTATCTATAGAAAAAGATTATTTAATGCTGTTGCTGCTTCTGAACCTTTATTTTTATTTTTTGAAATGCGAGCATTTGCTTGTTCTAGATTTAAAACATTCAATACGCAGTTTGCAATGTATATGTTGTTATTTACTGTTAAGTTAATTAAACCATCTACAACACCATTAGAAATATACTCATAATGATCTGTTTCTCCCTTTACTATCACACCAATTGCTATAAATTTATCAATTTCTTCTGTTAATGAAAGCTGATTTATCTTATATATGAGCTCCCATGCACCATCAACTTTATATACACTTGCATCAAATGAAGAGTCTAACGTATTGTGAACACCATCTATTAACCCATTAGTTATGTCTTTGTAGTAACTAGCAGCAACTACAGCTACCCTATTCTTCATTGAAGTTATGACCCATTTTTGATTCCTTAGTTTCTAAATATTTTTCATTCTCAGGTGTTGTTTCACCTAGAAGAGGAGTTCTTTTTGTAATACTTAATCCGTAACCTTCTAATCCTGCTCTTTTTTGTGGATTATTCGTTAATAAGTTCATTTTTTCAATTCCTAAGGCGCGCAATATTAACGCACCAGTACCATAATCACGTTGGTCGTTTTCAAAACCCAATTTTAAGTTTGCGTCAACAGTATCATCTCCATCGTCTTGTAGCGAGTAGGCTTTTATTTTATTACCCAACCCTATACCTCTACCTTCATGGCCTCTCATGTACAAAAGTACGCCTTTACCATTTTTTGAAATAGTATTTAGTGCGTTAGAGAGTTGAGACCCACAATCACATTTTGACGAAAATAATGTATCACCCGTTAAGCATTCTGAGTGAACACGAACCATAGTATCTTCTTCTTCTAAATAATTTCCTAAAGTCAGAGCTATATGTTCTGTGTTATCACTTGTATCTTTATATACGTGCGCAAGGAATTCTCCATAATCTGTTGGAATTTTCGACTGCGAAACAAATTCAACAGGATTAGAACTATCTAAACGATACTGGATAAGGTTTTTAATTGTACCAATAGGAATGCTATGTTCTTTAGAAAAATCTATTAAATCTGGCATTCTTGCCATTGATCCATCAGGGTTAATAATTTCACAAATAACAGCGACTTCTTCGTGACCAGCAAGTATGCACAAATCAATAGCTGCCTCGGTATGGCCAGCTCTTCTTAACACACCACCATCCATTGCTTGTAATGGAAATATATGACCAGGAACATTAAAATCTTCTCTTTTTGAATTTTTATCTAAAAGCCCTTTTATAGTTTTATATCTATCATCAGCGGAAATGCCAGTTGTTACACCATTTCCTTTGAGATCTACTGAGGCAGTGTAAGCTGTTTGCATTTCATTATTAACACCTTGCATAAGAGGTAACTTTAATTTTTTTGCAATAGCAGATGAAATTGGTGCACAAACTAATCCTTTTCCGAATGTAATCATAAAATTAATATGTTCTGCAGTTAGGTGCTCTGCAGATATTATTAAATCACCTTCATTTTCCCTATCTTCATCGTCGACAAGAATAATCATGTCGCCATTTTTAAATGAATTAATAATATCTTTTACGTCACTTATCATAATTTAACTTCTCTAAATACTTTATTATTATGTCGTATTCAACGTTAACTGTACTTCCATTTATTAAATGTTTAAAGTTTGTACGATTATAAGTTTCGTTAATCACAGCAACTTCAAATTTATCTGAAGATGGTGATACTACTGTCAAAGATACACCGTTTATTGTTATCGAACCTTTATCAACTATATATTTAACATTTGCATTTTCAAATTGAAATGTCCACATATCATTCTCTAATTCGGTTATATTTGAAACATTAATTGTAGAGTCAACATGTCCCTGTACTATATGACCGCTTAGAAATGTATTTAATGTAGATGGAAGCTCTAAGTTTACAAATCCGCAATGACTTTCATTTAAACCTGTTCTACTGAAAGTTTCTTTTGAAACTTGGAATATCATATTGTTATTTTCGTAGTTAGATAATGTTAAGCAGCAGCCGTCAATAGCAACGCTTGTACCGAGTTCTAAATTAGAAAATGCTTGATTATTAAAATCAATAATTAATTTATCTTCTGATAAATCAACAATTGTACCAACGTCAATAATAATTCCTGTAAACATTAAATATAAGTATATGTTGTTAAATGATTATCTTTAAGGGGAAATTTATTTATTGATTTATATTCATTATCTAATTTATCTAAAATAGATTTACTTAGTTGAGTGCCATCGTATATGTAACTATCACTTTTAAACCAATAAAAATAATCATATTGTGCAATGTTTAAAAAATAATTGTGTAAATTATTGCCACCTTCAATAAGCAACGAATTTATTTTTAAATTTAAGAAAATATCATTCAAACTTAATGATTCATTAAGTAGTGGATATACATTATCCGAACTATGTTCAAAAGATGTCAGAAATAGATAATCATTATATTTTTTAATAGAATCTTCTAAATTCTTATCTGATCCCCAAAATACAATTTTTTTAGGACGTAAAGTCGATACATCATTATTTCTAACATTAAGTTTCGGATTGTCTGTTAACAAAGTATTTTTGCCTACTGCAATTCCATCAACACTTGCTCTTAAATAGTGAGTGATCGATAATGAAATGTCATTCGTTATGTACTTGTTTGATGAATTCTTCTCATAAATGTAATTATTCTCAGACGTAGCAATTTTTCCAATTAAAGTTGGTTTACTGCTCGACAGTTTCTGATTTTTATAATGAGGGTTTACGAATAAGTTAGCATTTTCTTCAATACGAACGTTTATATTATTTTCCTTTAACAATTCTATACTTTTACCACTAGTTCTACTATCTAAATCAATATCGCCTACAACTATATTCTTTAACGGTGTTTTTAAAATCTCTCTTGCACAAGAAGGTGAGCTGTCACTATGGAAACAAGGTTCAAGCGTTACATATAGAGTATCTTCACTTGTAATTGACGATTGATTAATTACTTCGATTTCAGCATGGTTAGTACCAGGACCTCTATGCACTCCAACAAATTTAATGATACCTTCTTTATCTACAAGAACTGCTCCAACTTTTGGATTTGGATATGTTTTTGTATTCAAAGCTGCAACTATTGCTTCCTGCATATATGAAGAGAAATTAATATACGAAAGAGATTTATCCAAAGATTGCTCCACCTTGAACAACTATATCTACTCCAAGATCTTCATAATCATCTAATTCGGAAGCTTTAATACCTCCATCTAGAATTAAAGTTTTTTCATAATTAGGAAATTGTTTATAAAACTCTTTAGCTTTTTCTAGAAGGGAGATAACTTTTGATTGGTTTGAGAAACCAGGATTAACACCAAGCAGCAATACTCCCGAGGCATAAGGTAAATACTGTTTAAGGTATTCATTAGGTGTAGAAGGTAAAGTTGCTATTCCAATCTGATTATATTTTTCTGAAAGCATTTTAAAAGAATCGACATCAATCGATTCGGAATGTACTGTTACAAAATCTGCTCCATTATTAAAAGCTATTTCTGTGTACTTTACATTATTTTCTATCATTAAATGTACATCAATAAAATATTCTGTTGCACGTTTGAGCTCTTTAATAATCTTATATGACATGCTTATATTTTCTGCAAAATGACCGTCTGTTATATCAATATGGAGTTGATTAAATTTATTTTTGTTATTTTCAATATCTTCTAGAAGATTGAGTTGATTAGCAGCTTGTATGCTTGCAGAGATTTTCATTTGATACCTCTCATATAGTCAGGAAATAACATTTTTTGTTTTCCTTCAGGTGTTACATATTCTGGAAAAAGTAATCCATCTTTTAACATTATACCTTCAGAATTTGCATCTTCTGTATAAGAATGTATCTTTAAAATTTTATTGTTATAAGAAGTAAATGCGGGACCTAGTACATTAAAAGCTCTAATTTTAATTTTGGCTGTATCTAAGTGATCATTCATAATATTAAAATTTTCCTTATTAAATTTGGTTGTTAATGTAGGGGTCCCAGTTTGCTCAATACCACTTGAGTTGAAATCTATTGAAGAATAAGCATTATTAAATAATTTAGCTAATTTACGATAAACATCTGAAGCGTAGTGAGTATTATTTATTTTTAAATCTTCTTTATATACGATTCTTCCAGTATCGATATCATTATTAATTTGAAATACAGTATATCCGGTAACATGTTCTTGATTTAAAATTGCAAATTCAACAGGTGATGGTCCTCTAAATTTAGGAAGTAAACTTAAATGAATGTTAAATATATTATTGTTAGCATTTAAAAAATTTGATTTAAAAATTCTAGAAAAACTGGCACTAATTCCAATTTCCATGTCTTCATACTTATCATTTTGAGAGAAATAGACAAATTCTATATTATTATTCCTACAATATTCTTCAACAGCGTTAATTT
>TARA_B100000963_G_scaffold107153_1_pt1 | contig 10792 bp, 10 predicted proteins | sample TARA_B100000963 | Tara Oceans TARA_B100000963 (sample SAMEA2622097) | marine metagenome | biome: marine biome (ENVO:00000447); feature: surface water layer (ENVO:00002042); material: "saline water (ENVO:00002010), including plankton (ENVO:xxxxxxxx)" | depth 5 m | reverse complement strand
GTTAGGATTTATTGCCATAGCTCATTATTCAAAAAAAAGCCAAAAAATATTAATGGTATAGAACTAGTGTATACACCTTCAATCAGATCTAAGATTTTTTCACAATTATATAACTCATTTTTTTCATTTTTACATGTATGTTTTTCTAAAATTGATATTGTATTAGTTGTAAATTCAGCCAATGGACCTTTCGGTATTTTTACAAAAATTTTTCGCAAAAAAACTTGTATAAATGTTGATGGATTAGAATGGTTGAGACCTAAATGGAGAGGATTAGGTTCATTGTATTTTAAGATTTCTTCAAAACTTTCTACTTTTCTTTTTGATGTAGTAATTACAGACTCTAAAGAAATGAGTAAAATTTATAAAATAAATTTTAATAAAGATTCTGAGTTAATAGCATACGGCTCAACAATGTCTAAAATAAGTTCTAAGCAAATTTTAGATTTTTATAACTTAAAAAAAAATAATTATTACTTGATTGTTGGCAGACTAATTCCTGACAACAACTCTGAAATAATTATTCGTGGTTTCATTAATTCAAATTCAAGAAAAAAACTTGTTGTTGTTGGAGATGTACCATATACTGATAAGTATTCAAATAAAATTAAAAATATTAAATCTGAACAAATCATTTTAACTGGCTATATCAAAAATCAAGAAAATTTATCTCAACTATATAATAATTGTTTTGGATATATTCATGGTCATGAATTTGGAGGCACAAATCCAACAATGATAAATGCTTTATCTCTTAATTGTCAAATATTAGCTTTGAACACTGTATTTAATCATGAAATGCTTAGTAAGAAAGAAGCTATTTTTTTTGAAAAAAGTATAAATTCAATCTCTAAATCAATTGATTTATTTGAAAAATCTATTAAACAATTGATTTTTTCAAATCAAGATTATAAATTACCACTATGTTATGATTGGGAAAAAATAACAGAAAACTATTTAGATTTATTTTTAAAACTAAAAAAATAGATAAATTTTAAATTAAAATGAAAATTATTTAGGTCTCTTCCTGGAAGATAATAATTTGTAGCATCTTCAGTCAATTCCCATTGATAATTGAGTTGTCTCTGGAAAATTAATTTTGATTCTAAAAGGAATGATTGAAATTTTTTTTCAAAATTAAATTGAAAGTTAAAGTCCTTCCAATATCGTCTTGGATCTTGAGCACTTGCAAATGCCTCATAATAGAAATCATTATCATTGTCAACAATTTCAAGAGCTAATCCATAAATACTACTATTACTAATTTTTTGTAATGAAAAGTATTGTGAATTACTACCTGGGCCTATACCGGCACCTAAAACTTCACCTTTATTTGTGTATCCATCATAGATTTGGTAGTGCATATACCAAGACCCAGCATCTCTCAAAATTCTACTAGCAGACTGTTCTAATTGAGTCCATTCCCATGAGAATAAAAAGTTTGATTTAAAAACTTTTTGAATCCCTACAGTAACGGCTCTACTGTGTTCAGAATCTAAAATTAAATCTCTAATATTAAATTTAGAATCATTATGATTATATTCTGCATAAATCTCTGCATTGCTATCTTCCCAAAGCCATCTAAAAAAAATACCAGCAGCTTGATTAGTTTGCCCTTCATAGTCTACGAATTGGTCATTTTTTCTAAAAAGATTATTAAATATTGGAAAATATGTTGGATTTCCCTTCATCCACCAGTATTTACCTTCAACTAGTGCTGAATACATTTGTGTCCATCTGATGAACCCGAGTGAAAACCCAGTTATAATTTTTGGTGAAAATGTCACAATATAACCTTGAAGATATCTCCAGTCATTGGTCTCGGCAAGCTGATTTATTTTAGCTACATAAAGTTTAGTACCAGCATACTCAGCTTCAATGTTTGGAGGTGTATAACCTGATGAATCTAGTCTACCACTTATTAATTGAAATTCGAAATTACCTATAAAAGTTTTAATTGGACTATTAGTGTTAAAAGAAATGTGTTTAAAACCCTGGGCATGATTACTCATCATTATGCTATTACGTATTGATGGTCCCCACCATATATTTTCATTGGATATTCCTAAGCTTAGTTTTTTATAATTCAATTTAATTGATGATTGGCCTAATAATAATGAATTATGTCTTTTATTACCAAATCTTTCAGGCATGTCAATTCGATTCCATAGAATGTATCTTTTTGCCCAAATTATTGGATAATGACCTTCCCAGAAGCCAGGAAATGGTTTGTTTTCAGAATAATGGTGTTCGGGCCTTAAAGTTATAGTCAATGGACCAATTTTAGAATAGAGTCCCATAGAGTTTATATGCTGATATCCAACATTAGGTATCATACTTCCATTGTTTCTGTTATAAGGAGTTTTTGTATTGTACTCAATATTGTGTTTTATTGGGAAAATTTTGAGTTCAATTGAATTCGATTTATTAGAAAAAATTTTTTTTGAAATATCATCATATAATTTATTATCAGTATCAATGTAGTTTTCATCAAATGGTCTCAATGAGAAAGAAAATTGATTATTAGTATTGTTAACTAAATTATCAAACCTTATCATTGTATGATAAAAATTTTCATTTAGATCGAGGTTTTGTGAAAATATATTTAAGGGAATAAATACAAAAAAAATTATCCTTTTCATTGGTATTTAACTACACGAACTTTTAAATTATCCATTGACCAACTTTCATCACATTTTGCCTGTGTAATACCATCTTTATCAATAGCATTTGGTTGATATAATTCATCATAAAATCTCAAAACAATTGCATTCCCATTACTTCTAAACCCTTTTTCAATTTTGTAAAGAGATGTAGGTCCGCCAAAAAAACTATTAGTGCACACTGCATCTAAGTCAGTTAAATAAGCACCTGTTTTTGGGTTTTTATCTTCAGGATATGAAGCTGGATATGATTGTCTCAAACAATAGTTTGGAAAGCATGGGCTATTTGAAAAAGTAGTTTCGAATTTATCAAATTCAGGATTTTTAAATAAGTCCATTTCAGGCTTATATTCCATTATCCATTTGTCTGGTTTATCATTATTGTTAAAACCATTAAAATTTCCATCCCAACTTCCGTGAATATATAAATCAAATGAGATGAAGACATAATCGTGTTCACCTATGTCATCTAAATGTAATGTAAATCCATCATTATTAAAATTACCAATCACAGAGGTTTCATTAAAATTAATTATCCCTCCTCCATCAATGTCTTTTAAATTATTATTCTCAAAATCATTTTCATAAATCAATTCATCTCTAATAATTTCAGGATAGGAGCAAGAATTAATTATAATAAACAGAAACATAATTTTTTTCATTTTTTAAAATTATGTAAATTTTTAAAATAAGTGGTTGTTTTAATTAGACCATTATGGAGATTAATTTTTGGACTCCAGCCTAAAATTTTTTTTGCAAGACTAATATTGGGTTTTCTTACTTTTGGATCATTTTCTGGCAACTCTTTGTAAACAATTTTTGAATTTGAGGGTATTTGAGAACAAATAATTTTAGATAGCTCTTGAATAGAGTACTCATCAGGGTTACCTATATTTACAGGAAATTGAAAATTACTTTCAAGAAGTTTACTAATTCCAGTAATTGTGTCATCAATATAGCAAAAGGATCTTGTTTGAGAGCCATCTCCATATATCGTTATATTGTTACCACTAAGTGCTTGATTTATAAAATTTGGAATTGCTCTTCCATCATTAATTCTCATTCGTGGCCCATAAGTATTAAAAATTCTAACAATTCTGATATTTAATTTTTTTTTTCTCTTATAGGCCATTGTCATAGCCTCTAGATATCTTTTTGCCTCATCATAGACTCCTCTTGGGCCAATTGGATTAACATTTCCAAAATATGATTCTGACTGAGGATGCTCAAGTGGATCACCATATATTTCTGATGTTGATGCAACAAGAATAATTGATTTTTTTTTAAGAGCAAGATTTAAAATATTTTCTGTACCCACAGAACCAATTCGTAATGTTTTTAAGGGATATTTTAGGTAATCAATCGGACTTGCTGGGGAAGCAAAATGTAAGATGTAATCAATTTTATCATTTAAATTAATTTCATTACAAACATCTATTTCATAAAATTTAAAATTAGGATTTGAGTTAATATGCAGAATATTTTCTATACTCCCAGTTAATAAATTATCAATTCCAATTACTTTATAATTTTTTGAAAGGTAAAAATCACATAGGTGCGAACCTAAAAAACCACAAGAACCTGTTATTAGTATTGTTTTCAATATATATTTTTAGTACTTTTGTTACTTGGTATTATGATAGATGCAATAATTAAGTCTCAAACAAGACGTAAATTACTAATTAAATTTTTTATAAACATAGCTAATACAGGATATTTAAATCAATTGGCTGAAGAATTTTCAGAATCTACTAATTCGGTAAGAAAAGAGCTAAATAATCTTACAAAAGCTAAATATCTAAATAAAGATATTGTAAAAAATAAAGTTATTTATAAAGCAAATACGAAACACCCTTTATTTAGTGAGTTACAGAACATTATAAAAAAATATTTAGGAATTGAAGAGATGATTAATGCTGTTTTAGAAAGAATGGGATCAGTTAAAGAAATTTATCTTCTTGGAGATTATGCCAGAGGGGTTGATGCTGATCAAATTGATATTTTAATTATGGGACCAGTTTTAAATTTTGAATACATATCTGATCTAGAGATTAAGTTAAGTAAACTTTTGAATAAAAAAGTTGTCATAATAACTTCATCTAGCTCTGATATTAGAATTGACAAATTATTAATTTTTAGTAATTAATTATTTATTTTAGTTTTGATTTTTTTTTAAAGTTGTGAGACTTTACAGCGAAGCTGTAATTAAAAATGACTCATATCTGAAAAATCCAATCAATTTTAAATAGATTTTAGGTAGAAATAATAAATAGCATGAAAAAAATTAAAATAGGAATAATTGGAAATGGTTTCGTAGGTGAAGCTCTAACTTTTGCATTCTCAACTATTGCAGATGTGTTGGTATATGATATCGATCCAGATAAATCTAAAGATTCTCTTGAATCTGTTCACAACTGTGATTATGTATTTATTTGTGTTCCAACACCAATGAGCAAAACTGGTGAACAAGATTTTTCATACGTAGAAAAAGTTTTTTCAAAAGCAAAATCAAAACCTATTTATATAATAAAGTCAACAATTTTACCTGGTTCAACAAAAAAAATTTCTGAAAAATATCCTGATTTTAAAGTAATTTTTTCACCTGAATTTTTAACAGAAAGGACGGCAAAATTGGATATGCTAACACAATCTAGAATCATTTTAGGTGGAAAAAAACAAATTGTTGATCAAGTAGAAAAAATTTTTATTAGAAGGTTCAAAAATAAAAATATTATAAAAACAGACTCAGTCACAGCTGAGCTAATAAAGTACATGAATAATTCCTTCTTCGCTACTAAAGTTAGTATCATGAATGAATTTAAGTTATTAAGTGATAAGATAGGAGCTAATTGGGACGATGCTTTATTCGGCTTTGCCACTGATGGAAGAATTGGAGACAGTCATTTAAATGTACCTGGTCACGATGGTAAGTTGGGTTATGGAGGAACTTGTTTTCCGAAAGATGTAAATGCATTATTAAACTTTTCTAAAAAAAATTCAATAAATCTTAATACAATTGAGGGTGGATGGAAAACTAACCTTATGGTCAGAACTGAAAAAGATTGGGAAAAAAAGCATGGTAGATCTGTCAATTATAATATTAAATAATAATTTTTCTGATGAGTAAAGTTGCACTTATAACAGGTATTACAGGGCAAGATGGAGCATATTTAGCTGAACTTTTACTTCAAAAAGGATATGTTGTTCATGGACTAAAAAGAAGAACCTCATTATTTAATACAGATCGTATTGATCATCTTTATGAAGATCCACATAACCTAAATCAAAAATTCTTTTTACACTTCGGTGACATGACAGATTCAACTAATCTCATTCGGATTATAAAAAAAATTAACCCAGACGAGATTTATAATTTGGCAGCAATGTCACATGTTCGTGTTTCATTTGATATTCCCGAATATGTTGCCGATACGGACGGAATAGGCACTTTACGTTTACTAGAAGCTATACGTATACTAGGACTTGAGCATAAAACAAGAATATATCAAGCATCAACATCGGAACTATATGGTAAGGTACAAGAAGTTCCACAGACAGAAAATACTCCCTTTTATCCCAGGTCGCCTTATGGTGTTGCTAAAATGTATGCATATTGGATTACTGTTAATTACAGAGAAGCATATAACATCTTTGCATGTAATGGTATTCTATTTAATCATGAATCACCAATAAGGGGGGAAACGTTTGTTACAAGAAAAATAACCCGTGCTGTTTCTAGAATTGCTCTAGGTTTACAAGAGAAGTTTTATGTTGGTAATTTAGATGCAAAACGTGATTGGGGACATGCAAAAGATTATGTACGCATGATGTGGATGATTTTACAATATGAACAGCCCGAGGATTGGGTAATAGCAACTGGCCGAACAACTTCTATCAGAGATTTTGTAAAAATGGCATTTAATTATGTTGGTATTAAACTAGATTTTAAAGGCAAAGGAATTAATGAAAAAGCCTTTGTTCTTTCATCTTCTAATAAAAATTATAGCTTAAAGAAAGGTAATATAGTTTTAGAAGTTGATTCAAAATACTTTAGACCTACAGAGGTTGACTTGCTCGTTGGCGATCCAAAAAAAGCAAAAGATAAATTAGGTTGGGAGCCAAAAATATCTCTGGAAAATTTAGTGAATGAGATGATGGAATCTGATTTAAAACTTTTTAAGAAGGATAAGTATCTGAGAGATGCAGGTCATGATACTTTGAATTATTTTGAATAATGTTTACTAAAAAATCTAAAATTTACATTGCAGGGCATGCAGGAATGGTTGGATCAGCCTGTATTAGAGTACTTAATAAAAACGGATATTCCAACATAATAACAAAGACTTTTGCTCAGTTGGACTTAAGGAATCAAGAAGATGTTGATAATTTTATTAAGTCTGAAAATCCAGATATTATTGTTGATGCAGCTGCAAAAGTTGGTGGAATCTTAGCAAATGATAAAATGCCTTATGATTTTTTAATGGATAATATGTTAATTCAAAATAATTTGATTCGAGCTGCTCATAAGTGCAATATCAAAAAATTTATTTTTCTAGGAAGCTCATGTATATATCCTAAATTTGCACCCCAGCCTTTAAAAGAAGAGTATTTGCTTACTGATTCACTCGAACCTACCAATCAATGGTACGCAATTGCAAAAATTTCTGGTGTTAAATTAATAGAAGCTTTAAGGCTACAGTTTAACAGAGACTACGTTTCTTTGATGCCAACAAATTTATATGGACCAAAGGATAATTTTGATCTAAAGACATCTCATGTTTTACCCGCAATGATCAGAAAATTTCATGACGCCAAAATAAACAATTTAGATTCAGTAGTTCTTTGGGGATCAGGCAATCCATATCGTGAATTTTTACATGTAGATGATTTAGCTCAAGCTGTAATTTTGGCCATTCAAAATAATTTAGATGAATATTTGTATAACGTTGGTTATGGTGATGATATTACTATTAGAAATCTTGCAAAAATTATAAAATCATGTGTAGGTTATAAAGGAAATATTTTTTGGGATGAAAGTAAACCAGATGGAACGCCAAAGAAATTAATGGATTCATCCAAATTTAAAAATATTGGTTGGAAACCAACAATATCACTTGAAAAAGGTGTTGAATCTGTTTACAGTTGGTATTTAAAAAATATTTAGATATGAAATACTCAGATTTAGATTTTAACAATAAAAAGGTATTGATTACTGGTGGAGCTGGGTTTATTGGTTCAAATATTGCTATTTATTTACAAAAACATTTTCCAAAGTGTAATATAGTTGTTTTCGACTTATTTAGAAGTGGTAAAAAATTTAATAATGGTAATTTAATAAGCTTTGGTCATTACAATAATTTGATAGACTTTAAAGGTAAAATAATTTCCGGGGACATAAATTCAAAATATGATTTAGCTCAAATTGAAAAATATAAATTTGATTATATCTTTCATCAAGCAGCAGTTTCGGATACCAGAGCTGAGGAACAAGATTATATAATCAAAACTAATGTTAACTCATTTTATGAAATTTTAAAAATTTCAGCTCAGACAAATGCGAAGTTAATTTACGCCTCCTCAGCTGCAACCTATGGAAATTGTCCCTCCCCGCAGACTGTTGGAAATGAGTCACCGGATAATACTTATGGTTTTAGTAAATTAATGATGGATAATGTTGCATCGGATTTTATTTCAAATAACCCAGAATGTCATGTCGTTGGGTTAAGATATTTTAATGTATACGGACCAAGGGAATTTTATAAGAATACTACAGCATCCACGATAATACAATTTGGCCATCAAATATTATCTGGAAATAATCCAAAATTATTCGAGAATTCGGATCAGATATTTAGAGATTTTATCTATGTTAAAGATGTAATACAAGCAAACATTAAGGCCTGCTCATGCTCGAAATCTGGTGTTTATAATGTAGGGACTGGGATTAAAAGGAGTTTTCAAGAAGTTTCAGATATATTACAAAAAACTTTTAATACACAATATAAAACTGATTATATCGAAAATCCTTACTCTGGCTATCAATCAGATACATGTGCAAATATTCAAGAAACTAAACAAAAATTAGGTTTTCAGCCATATTGGTCTCTAGAAAAAGGAATTTTAGATTATTCAGATGAAATATTAAGTATTTATGAAAAAAATATTAAAAAGTAAATTTCAACCTAACGTTTTGGTTATTGGTGATCTTATGTTAGATCATTATTTGATAGCAAAGTGTGAAAGAATTTCACCTGAAGCGCCTGTTCAAATTGCTGAAATAATTAGTGAATATAAAGTATTAGGTGGAGCTGGAAATGTAATAAGTAATCTAAGATCTTTAAATTCTAATGTAGGTGTTATTAGCATAATTGGAGAAGATTTTGAAGCAATTGAATTAAAAAATATTCTCAAAGAAATGAATGTTTCAAGTGAAATGGTTTTTAAAGATAAGGATAGGAAAACTACTAAAAAAAGCAGAATACTTTCTGGTTCTCAACAAATAATGAGATTTGATCATGAATCAAAGGCTCAAATAAATGATAAATTAAAGAAAAAAATATTTATTCAGTTTTCAAATGTTATTAATGATTATGATTGCATAATTCTTTCAGATTATGGCAAAGGAATCCTACGTAACGATTTGACATCTGAAATCATTTCATTAGCAAATAAGTCAAATAAAAAAGTTTTAGTTGATCCTAAAGGTGATAATTTTTCAAAATATTCAGGTTGTTTTCTTATGACACCAAATGTTAAAGAAGCATCTATTGCTACAAAAATTGAAATCGATGATGATAAATCTTTAGAAAAAACACTCAAAAAACTCAAAAAGGATTTTAATCTTGAGCATTCTATCATTACGTTAAGTGAAAGAGGTATTTCACTTTACAATGATGATAAACTTAAAATTTTTAAAACTAAAGTCAAAGAAGTTTACGATGTAACAGGTGCAGGTGATACAGTTATTTCAGCACTTGCTGTAAGTTTGAGTAAAGGGGATGATATTAATGCTGCTATAAGATTTGCTAATTTTGCTGCAGGTGTTGTTGTAGGTAAAGTTGGTAGTGCAACGGCAACACTAAATGAAATTGAATTGTTTAAAAAAGAATTTAATGATAAAAATATTTTATCCTCAAAAATTATCAACTACGAAGTTTTAGATAGCTTAATTAAAAATTTAAAAAACCAAAGAAAAAAAATTGTATTTACTAATGGATGTTTTGACCTTTTACACAGAGGTCATCTACAGTATTTATTTGAAGCCAAGAATATTGGAGATATCTTGATATTAGGTTTGAACAGTGATAATAGTGTTAAAATTTTAAAAGGTCAAGATAGGCCCATAAATAATCAAAGCGACAGAGCTAATATGCTTTCATTCATGAGTTTCATAGATTTCATAATAATTTTTGATGAAGAGACACCATATGAATTGATTAAAAAAATACAACCGGATTTTCTCGTTAAAGGTGGTGATTATAATAAGGATCAAATTGTAGGCAAAGATTTTGCCAAGAAAACTGTAATTATTCCCTTCTTAGAAGGCTTCAGTTCCACAAAGCTGATGGACCGTATAATTAAAAATAAATGAAAGCAGTTTTTTTGGATAGAGATGGGGTAATAAATATTGACAAGAAATTTGTGTATAAGATTTGTGACTTTCAATTTATTGATGGAGTGTTTGATGCTTTAAAGTATTTAATTAATAAAAAATTTAATTTATTTATTGTTACAAACCAATCAGGTATAGGCAGAAAATTATATACTATTAAAGATTTTGAAAAAGTGAATAATTGGATGATTAATAAATTTTTGGATGAAAAAATTATCATAAATGAAGTTCAATTTTGTTATCATCATCCTGATGATAATTGTGATTGCAGAAAGCCAAAAACTGGTATGATTGATGAAATTTTAAAAAATAATAATATTGATTTGAATCAATCTTGGTTAATTGGTGACAAAAATATTGATATGGAATTAGCAATTAATTCCAAAATAAAAAATAAAATACAAGTTAAGTCAGGTAAATATTTTGATGAAAGAGAATCAAAAGCTGACTTTATAATTGATTCTATTAAAGATATAAAAAAAATAATATGAAGAATTTTATAAATAATGAATTAGAT
>TARA_B100000963_G_scaffold61908_1_pt1 | contig 10796 bp, 6 predicted proteins | sample TARA_B100000963 | Tara Oceans TARA_B100000963 (sample SAMEA2622097) | marine metagenome | biome: marine biome (ENVO:00000447); feature: surface water layer (ENVO:00002042); material: "saline water (ENVO:00002010), including plankton (ENVO:xxxxxxxx)" | depth 5 m | reverse complement strand
ATAAGTAACAAATTGTATTAAAAAAAAGCCCGATAAATCGGGCAATTGTGTGTGAGGAGTATGGAGTTTCCTCCATTTATTAATAATAGCTCTTCTCAAGTATTTTGTTCTCTTTCTCTAACACTTTATTTATTTACCCATTCCTAATTGCTGAGCTTTTTGATAAACTTTGCCTTCTGTTAAAAGAGCAGGAGCAATAACAATTTCAACATTTTGCATTTCTTTTATATTTTTAGCCCCAAGGGTGCTCATTGAAGTCCTTATCGCTCCAAGTAGGTTATGTGTACCATCATCAATCAATGCAGGGCCTTTCATTATCCTAGTCAATGAACCTGTTGAACCAACTTCAATACGTGTTCCTCTTGGTAGTACCTGACTAGGAGTCGCCATCCCCCAGTGGAAACCTCTCCCAGGTGCCGTAGATGCTCTCGCAATAGGTGATCCAATCATTACTGCATCAGCACCACATGCTATGCATTTACAGATATCTCCACCAGTTACAATACCTCCATCTCCAATAATTGGAATATATTTGCCATTTACTTTAAAGAAATCATCTCTTGCTGCACTGCAATCTGAAATGGCGGTTGCTTGGGGTATGCCAATACCAAGTACTCCTCTCGAAGTACATGCTGCGCCAGGACCTATTCCAACCATTAGACCAGCAACGCCAGCTTCCATAAGACGTTTGGCAACCTCATAAGTTACACAATTACCGGCTATGACTGGTATAGCTAAAGATTTACATAATTCCTCTATATTCAATGTCTCTTGTCCACCAGCTCCAATATGCTCCGTTGAAACTACAGTACCTTGTAAAAAAAATAAATCTAAGTCCGATTCCAATAATGTATCTTTAAATTTTATTGCTGCTTGAGGTGTTCCGCTGAGAGCTGCAATCCCTCCTTTTTCTTTGATTTCACTTATTCTTTTTAAAATCAGATCTTTTTTTACAGGTTCATTATAAATTTTTTGCATTAGAGGCACAAATTCTGATTTGCCTACAGAAGATATTTGATTTAAAACACTCTCAGGATTTTCATATCTTGTTTGTATTCCCTCCATATTTAGAACTCCTAATGCCCCCATATTTGAAAGTGCCGCTGCAGTTTCAACATCAACCACGCTATCCATCGCACTTGCAATAATTGGGATTTCTCTCTCAATATTTCCAATTACCCAAGAAGCATTGGTTAATTCATAATCTAGTGTCCTTTCTCCAGGAACTAAAGCTATTTCATCGATACCATAAGCTCTGCGAACATTTTTGTTTAAGCCGAGTTTAATATTCACGTTATTAATTCAATTATTTTGATTAAGCTAACAACTAATTGTGTCTTAAGCCAATATTTATTTAGGAAACAAAAGAATTATTCATTATTTGTATTTGTAATGTGAGTATTTGAATATTTTTGGAGAATTATTTTTTAATCATTATTGCTTATAACCACTATCATTGGATAAAGGATTTTTATATGGCTGATAATCAAGGAACCGATGAAAATGGTTTAAGTGAAGATAATAATCGAATCATCCAAACTGATTTAAGAAACGAGATGTCTCGCTCATATTTAGAGTATGCGATGAGTGTTATAGTTGGTCGAGCTCTTCCAGATGCAAGAGATGGTTTGAAGCCAGTTCATAGAAGAATACTTTACGCGATGTATGAACTTGGGCTAACAAGTGGCAGGCCTTATAGAAAATGCGCAAGAGTTGTTGGTGAAGTGTTAGGAAAATATCATCCTCATGGTGATACAGCTGTTTATGATGCTTTGGTAAGGATGGCGCAAGATTTCTCTATGAGAATGCCTCTCATCGACGGTCATGGTAATTTCGGTTCGGTTGATAATGACCCTCCAGCAGCTATGAGGTATACAGAATCCCGTCTAAAAGCACTTACGGATGAGAGCTTACTTGAAGATATTGAGTCAGAAACTGTTGACTTTTCTGATAATTTTGATGGTTCGCAGCAAGAACCAACTGTATTACCTGCAAGGATTCCACAACTTCTTTTAAATGGCTCCTCTGGAATTGCTGTAGGTATGGCTACTAATATACCTCCTCATAATTTGGGTGAATTAATAGATGGATTAGAAAGCTTAATTAAAAAACCTGAAATAGATGAAAAAGAATTATTTGAGCTTATAAAGGGACCAGATTTTCCTACCGGAGGACAAATTTTAGGGAGAGATGGCATACGAGAAACTTATAAATCTGGTAAAGGTTCAATTACTATGAGAGGTGTTGCAGAGGTTCAACAAATAAAATCGCCAGGTCGTCCTGAAAAAGATTCTATAATTATCACTGAATTGCCTTTTCAAACTAATAAAGCAGGTTTAATTGAAAGAATTGCAGATCTTGTAAACGATAAAAAGTTAGAGGGGATTTCAGATATTAGAGACGAAAGTGATAGAGATGGTATGCGAATTGTTATTGAATTAAAAAGAGATTCATATCCTCAAGTTGTTTTAAATAATTTATTTAAATTAACACCTCTTCAAAATAATTTCAGTGCAAACATTTTGGCTCTTGTAAATGGAGAACCTACCACTCTTTCTCTCAAAAGGATGTTAGAGGTGTTTTTAGATTTTAGGATTGAAACGATCAGAAGAAGAACTAGCTTTTTGCTTAGGAAAGCCGAGGAAAGAGATCATATTATTCAAGGTTTATTGATGGCTCTTAATAGTATGGATGAAATTATTAATCTGATAAGAGGAGCAAAAGATACAAACACTGCAAAGGAGCAATTGCAATCCAATCATGATTTATCTTTAACACAAGCTGATGCTATCTTGCAAATGCAACTTAGAAGATTAACAGCTCTTGAAGCAGATAAAATTAAAGATGAACATAATGAACTTACTAAAAAGATTTTAGAATTTAAAAAAATTCTCGATGATAAAAATAAAATTCTTGAAATTATACTTGCTGAATTAGCGAAAATCAGGGATAGATTTGACTCTCCAAGAAAAACAGAAATATTAAACTTAGGTGCCGGATTAGATGATATTGATTTAATAGCCAATGAAAGATCAGTTGTGCTATTAACAGAAACTGGATATCTAAAAAGAATGCCAGTAAGTGAATTCGAATCAACTAGTAGAGGTTCAAGAGGAAAGGCTGGTACAAAAACCCAGGGTGATGATGAAGTTAGATTATTCATAAGTTGCAATGATCATGACACCTTATTACTTTTTAGCGACAGGGGCGTCGCTTATGCTCTTCCCGCTTATAGAGTCCCATTAAGTAGTAGGACTGCTAAAGGTACGCCTTCTGTTCAGTTACTTCCAATTCCAAGAGAAGAGCAAATAACATCTTTATTATCTGTTGAATCCTTTGAAAATGATTATTATTTATTAATGCTTACAAAAGGAGGTTTTATAAAAAGAACCCCTTTATCAGCCTTTTCAAAAATACGTGCGAATGGTCTAATTGCAATAAGTTTGGGAGAGGGAGATGCTCTTACTTGGGTAAGGTCTTCAAGCGAAGGAGATAGTGTTTTAATTGGTTCAAGTAAAGGTATGACAATTCATTTCAGGTTAGATCAGTCTGAATTGAGACCACTTGGAAGAACAGCAAGAGGAGTTAAATCAATGAATTTAAGAGATGGTGATAAACTCGTTTCTATGGATGTACTGACTTCTGAACTTGTAGAACAATTAGCTCAACTTAGTGATGATGATTTCTCTGAAGAAGATAATGATACAGATGATAACTTGACTGAGGGCCCATGGGTTTTAGTCGCAAGTTCATTTGGACTAGGTAAAAGGGTTCCCGTTCGACAATTTAGATTACAAAAAAGAGCGGGGATGGGATTAAAGGCAATAAAGTTTAGAATCAAAAATGATGTTTTAGTTGGATTAAAAGTTCTAGGAAAGGGTGAGGAAATTCTATTAGTTACTGAGAAAGGAGTAATAGTGAGAACAAATGCTGATAAGATTTCTCAACAGTCTAGAGCTGCTACTGGTGTAAAATTGCAAAGGCTTGATGAAGGAGATCATTTGGCAGAGGTTGTATTAGTCCCTCATGAGCAAACTGATGAAGAGAATAACGAGGAAATAAAAAATGAATAATATATTTATAAAAATTATATGATCGCATAATGAAAAATACAGAAATGTTAGACATTATAATTTTAGGTTCTGGTCCAGCAGCTTTATGCTTAGCTGCTGAACTCGCAAATCAAAGTTTAAATATTAAATGTATATCTACAAAATCTCCTTATGATAAATGGAGTAATACGTATGGGATTTGGGCTACAGAACTTGAAGAATTAGGACTTGATTCACTTTTATCTCATAGGTGGTCAAAAACAGTCAGTTTTTTTGGGAATGGATTAGATAAAAGAGGTAATATACCTACCGAACATAAATATGATTATGGATTAATAGATAGAGAGGCTTTTCAAGATGCTTTATTAAAAAAGTGCAAAGGTATTAGTTGGGTAAATGATACTGCAGTAGAAATTCTTACCATAAATAATTATTCTGAAGTGGTTTGTAAATCAGGTCTGAAATTAAAATCAAGATTAGTTATTGATGCAAGCGGCCATAAAAGTAAATTTATCAAAAGACCTTTTACTAAAGAAGTTGCTCAGCAAGCAGCATATGGAGTAGTAGCAAAGTTTTCCTCCCCCCCAGTAAGAAAAGATGAATTTGTGCTTATGGATTATCGTTCAGATCATTTAAACAAGAGACAATTAGCTGAGTCTCCGTCTTTTTTATATGCCATGGATCTTGGAAATGATATTTTCTTTGTAGAGGAAACTTCTTTAGCAAGTTTTCCTGCTTTATCTTTTGATTATTTAAAAAATAGATTATTTAGTAGGTTGAAAAAAAAGGGAATCTCGATTGAAAATATTATTCATGAAGAAAATTGTCTCTTCCCAATGAATCTTCCTTTACCTGAAAGGAATCAGCCAATATTAGCTTTTGGAGGTGCGGCTAGTATGGTACACCCAGCCTCAGGATATATGGTTGGTTCTCTTTTAAGGAGATCTCCAATGCTTGCTAAACAATTAAAAATATATTTGCAGGACCCTTCTCTTAGTTCAATACAATTAGCTCAAAAAGGATGGAAAATATTATGGCCATACGAATTAATACAGAGGCATAAACTTTATCAATATGGACTTAAAAGATTAATGAGTTTTGATGAGAAGATGTTAAGAAGTTTCTTTTTAAATTTCTTTCAATTACCAACTAAAGATTGGGCAGGATTTTTAACCAATACACTGCCTTTGCCAAAGCTGATTTATGTAATGATGAAAATGTTTTTAAATTCACCTTTAAATATTAAACTTGGGATGTTAAAAATTAACTAAAATTTCTGTACCAATCTTCTAAATTAATATTTGGGAAGATTTTGTCTTCTTTTTCAATACTTTCTAAAAAAGCAAAATCAATAGATTTATCTTTAACACTATTTATTAATTTCCAAAATCTTGAAAGATGTCTTTCAATTCTTTCTTTTGCTAACTCTGTGGTTGTGCCCGCTCGTAGTATAAAGCTCCAATCAGATGATTCTGAAAGAAGTAGTTCTCGAGCCGCTTGCATTAATATCCTTTTTGATTGCTCATTTTTAAAATCCTGTGAATTTATCTCAACGAAAACAGATCCTGCCTTGGTGATCTCAGGGACAATCCATGCGTTTGAGTCATTTAACCAGTAATTATGATAACCTCCTTGCCCCCAACTAGATGGAGATGGTTCACATAGTTGCAATTCAGGCTTTTCAGATAAAATATCTTTTAGATGTGAAAGCCTGAATGAATATTTATTCGATTTTGCGAAAATATTTTTTAAAAATAATGGTCCTTCATACCACCAATGTCCAAATAATTCTGCATCAAAAGGGGCAATTAAAATTGGGTTGAAATTAAAAGAATTAATTAAATGCTTTATTTGATCTGATCTTTTTGAAAGATAAGTTTCGGCATGCTCTTCAACTTTTTTCTGAGCTAAATCTTCTCTATAAAAATCTTTTTCACCTAAAGGTTTTGAATTGTCTGTTATTTTGTAATATTTTAAACCTAATGGTCTATTACTTGTAATTCCTTTTTCTCTCAATTTTGTGAGTGGTAATTCCCATCCTAAATCTTTATGGAATTCTCTATAAGCAAAGTCTCCGGGGAATCCTTCTCTCGAAGACCATACGGGTAGAGTTGATTCGCTATCTCTGCCAAAGAATGCAACACCATTTTTAGAACATATTGGAGCATAAACTCCGTATCTTGGCCTTGGTTTTGAGTTTAATACTCCATGGCCATCAAGAACTGCGTATCTAATACCGCAATCAGATAGGATTTTATCAAGATTTTCATAATAGGCACATTCTGGCAACCAAATTCCTAAAGGCCTATTATCAAATATAGATTGATGATGTCTTAATGCAGTCTTGATTTGTCCAATTACAGTTTCTGGATTCTCTCTTAGTATTGGAAGATAACCATGAGTAGCAGCACATGTAATAATGTCTAAAGAATTTTTCTCTAACAAACTCTTGAATCTATTAGTTAAGTTACCAGAACATTTTTCCCAATAATTTAAGATATCTTTCAGCTTTTTTGATAAAAATTCAGATGCATCCCTTTCTCTTTTGGGAAGCTCTCTTAAGAATTCAAGTCTTGTATTTATCCAAATTGGGAATTTGCTTTGAAGTTCTGGACTTTGAAACAATGATAGTAATGTAGGAGATAAGCTGATTGTTAATTTTGTACTTTCAGGATTTGATTCTAAAGATTCTTCTATTACTTTTAAAAGTGGAATATAACATTCTGAGATTGCTTGAAAGAACCAGTCTTCTTCAAGTGAATTTTTTTCATTTTTTCTGACATATGGAAGATGAGCATGAAGAATAAATGCCAATTTACCAAGATATTTTTTGTTAGTGAGATTATCCTTCATTTAAAATTATGAAAAGTTATTTAAGGTTTTAAAATTTACTAAATAGCAATATTTGAATTAATTTTTTTAGAATACTTTAGTTATGCTGAGAAATGATTTTTAATAAAAATAAGTTAACTAATTTTGGTTTTTTAAGATTTTAATTTAAATTTGTAGGGTTTTTATTAGTAATCTAGTAATTACCTTCTATTTCAATTAAGATAAGATTAGTGGATGAAGTTTTATGTCCAAAGATCCCGGTAGAATTCTGATCTTTGATACTACTCTTAGGGATGGAGAACAATCTCCTGGAGCTAGTTTAAATCTGGAAGAAAAACTTGCTATTGCTAATCAACTAGCAAGATTAGGTGTTGATGTTATTGAAGCGGGCTTTCCATTTGCAAGCCAAGGAGATTTTAAAGCAGTTAATAAAATAGCCGAAGTTGTATCAGGTGATAATGGACCAACTATTTGCGGATTAGCAAGAGCATCAAGAAATGACATAAAAGCTTGTTTTGAAGCTTTGAGTCCTGCACCAAGGAAAAGGATTCATACTTTTATCGCTACAAGTGATATCCATTTAAAGCATAAATTAAAAAAAACTAGAAAAGATGTTCTTTCAATCGTTCCAGAAATGGTTAATTATGCTAAATCATTTGTAGAAGATGTAGAGTTTTCATGTGAGGATGCTTCGAGAAGTGATCCGGAGTTCCTTTATGAAGTTATTCAGGCAGCTATCTCGGCAGGAGCTAGTACAATAAATATTCCTGATACTGTAGGGTTCTCAACTCCAAGTGAATTTGGAAAATTAATTTTTGATATTAATCGTTTTGTTCCGAATATTGATGAGGCTATTTTGTCTGTTCATGGACATAATGATTTAGGTCTAGCTGTAGCTAATTTTTTAGAGGCAGTAAGAAATGGTGCTAGACAACTTGAATGCACAATTAATGGTATTGGTGAAAGAGCAGGTAATGCATCCTTAGAAGAATTAGTTATGGCTCTACATGTTAGAAAAAGATTTTATAATTCTTTTTTGAATAGAGATGAAGATTGTCCCACCCCATTAACAGCTATTAGAACTGAAGAAATTACAAAAACCTCAAGATTAGTTTCTAACTTAACTGGAATGAATGTTCAGCCAAATAAAGCAATTGTAGGTGCAAATGCCTTTGCTCATGAATCAGGGATTCACCAAGATGGAGTTTTAAAAAATCGACTCACTTATGAAATAATTGATGCAAAAACTGTTGGTTTGAGTGATAATAAAATTTCTCTAGGTAAGCTTAGTGGCAGGAGTGCCGTTAGAGCAAGACTTGAAGAAATGGGGTATGATCTAAGTAGAGAAGATTTAAATGAGGCCTTTGCTAGATTTAAAGAATTAGCTGATAGGAAAAGAGAAATAACTGATAGAGACTTAGAGGCAATTGTTAGTGAACAGGTACAATTACCAGAATCAAAATTTCAACTTAAACTTGTTCAAGTAAGTTGTGGAAATGAATCAAAACCTACAGCAACTATTACTTTGTTTGATACAGAAGAGCTTATTGAAAATACAGTAGTTGCAATAGGTACTGGCCCCGTTGATGCAGTCTGTGAGGCTTTAAATACTCTAGTTAAAGTTCCTAATGAATTAATAGAGTTTTCGGTGAAGTCGGTCACTGAGGGCATTGATGCACTTGGTGAAGTAACAATAAGGATTCGTAATAATGGAAAGATATACTCAGGCCATTCAGCTGATACTGATGTAGTAGTTGCATCAGCTAATGCTTATATCAATGCTCTTAACAGATTGATTTTTTCTGAAAAGAAAAATTCAATACATCCACAATTTGATGATTTAAATAAAGTAGAGAAAAAAAATACTTTCACAAATGCTAAAGAATAAAAGTTATATTTAAAATATTAAGCATACTTTTAATTTATCAATTGATATTGTAGATTTATTAAAAAGCTCAAATTTTAATGAGAGAGAGGATAATCGGTTATTGGGTACTATCCTGGTTGGGTTTAATTTCCAATATAGTTGCATTACCCATAATTGCTTTTGTTATAAGTTATGGACCTCCTTTAAAAGTGGCAAATATGACGTTAGCAATAAGTTTAGGCTGGCCATCTGCAATTGTTGGAATTGTATCTTCGTCAGCTTTATTGGCTGAAAGAAAATGGGGAGTTACTCTTACATTAATTTCTCTTTCAATGGTTATTTCAGGTGCTTTACCTTATTCAATAGTTAGGTTGATAAATTTGAAAGATTTTATTGGAATTGGTGGCTTAACACTATTAACCTCTTTATTTAGTGTTCTAGCATTACTCTATTGGTGTCTTCCTAATCATAGAAAAAGGATTAGACTTTAAGTCTAATTATGAAAAACTTTTACTATTAGAGGAGGGGTATTGAATTCGTCTATGCCTTATTCTTTTCCATACATTCAGAAAAGATCTTTTTATAAGAAATATCTCACCAGTTGATAAATTACTATCACATAATTGACCGTCTACAATCCTTGAGTTTATAAGTTTAGAAATTATTAATAAAGCATCCTCATCTGAGGCATCAATCTTCATAGCCCTTAGAGCGGCTTCACATCCATCAGCTAACATAAGTATTGCAGTCTCTTTAGACTGGGGAATTGGTCCCTTATATTTAAAGTTATTTTCCGACACATTTTTATCTATTTCTTTGGCTTTAAAAAGAAAGTAACCCATTTTTAATGTGCCTTGATGTTCAGGGATGAAATCAGCTATGGGCTTTGGCAGCCTATATTTTCTTGCAATCTGTAAACCCTTATCAACATGTTCTTGTAAGATCTTTGCACTTTTTAATGGATCATCTAATTCATCATGAGGATTGTATCTACTATTTTGATTTTCAATAAACCACTCTGGAGCATGCAGCTTACCTACATCATGGTAGAGAGCTCCTGTTTTTACAAGGTCAACATCTCCATCAATCATTCTAGTCGCTTCCTCCGCTAATCCACATAAGAGTAAAGTATGCTCAAATGTACCTGGAGCCTCAATAGATAATCTTCTTAGTAAAGGGTTCTCTTGATCAGCTAGTTCTAATAACCTAGCTTTAGTAACCAATCCAAAAATTGACTCCAGAATTGGCATGAAAATAATGGCCATAAGCATTAGGATTGCTAATAAAAAAGAGTCAGAAATGATATTTCCTGGCTTTGAGGTTAAATTTTTAACACTAAAAAAGAAGAGATCATCATTATTAATCCCTAATAAAATCCATTGACTCAAAAGCGATCCAAGCGGTACTAATAATGCAATTTGTAATAATTGAGATCTGCTCCTTATCTTCCCCCCAAACATTGCAACTATAAATGATGATAAAAATGTTATTAATAATAGAGAGTTACTTATGTCTCCGCCAGAACTTGGCCAATTAATAGAAGCAATGGAGACCCAAGATAATGCTGTAATTGTACCCATTACTTGCGAAATTATTAGAGAAGGAGGAACGATTATTAATAGAGGACTTATTTCCTCAAAATTAAATTTAATAATTTGAGCCAAAAGTAAAAAACCAATTATTAGTAAAATTTGCCTGAAATTTATTATTGGATTTTCTTTCTTAGAAACATATACAAGAACACCGGAACAAATAAATATTTCAGTTAAGTGCAAGATGAGTTTAATTATGAGATTAAAATTTTTTAAAGTATCTGTAGCTAATTCAAATGCAGTTATGATTGAAATACTAAAACAAACAAGAAATATTAATAACTTATCAAGATTATTTAATTTACAGGGATTACGTGAAGGTCCTTGACTTTTGTTCCAAATATAATTTATTTTCTTTAGCTTCCTTGTAAGGTTTTGCACAGAATATAAGTAATTCATTTTCTTTGTCCTAAAATTATAAACATGTAAAGTAAAAAAAGGAGAAATTTTTTT
>TARA_B100000963_G_scaffold87289_1_pt1 | contig 10800 bp, 4 predicted proteins | sample TARA_B100000963 | Tara Oceans TARA_B100000963 (sample SAMEA2622097) | marine metagenome | biome: marine biome (ENVO:00000447); feature: surface water layer (ENVO:00002042); material: "saline water (ENVO:00002010), including plankton (ENVO:xxxxxxxx)" | depth 5 m | reverse complement strand
TCATCAAGATATAAACCATCGATTTTGTTATTCTTTGCAAGCCAATTTATTCCCTCAATATAATAATTTGTCCATCTTGACGTTCCTTTGTTCAAAATTGATGCATCATTCACATTTACTGCGTGCCATGCAGAATGATAATTTCTTTTTAGATGTTCTTGAAGCCAGCTATGTCCACCACCATTTCCGTCGTTAAATATTTCATTACCTAAACTTCTTAAAGGAAATAGTTCATATGTCATATATGTTAATTCCCTGATGGTATTATATAACTTTACTTTAATTCCTTTTTTATGTGCCCTCTCTATATATTCTTTCTGTTCCTTCGTGTTATAAAATGGATAGTTTATGTAAGGGTTAATTTTATTAGCATGATGAACATTTACAACAGTTCCATTTAGTTTTTGAACTGAGTCAATGGGGACAAATTTATGAACAAATCTGGTGTTAAAATGTTCCTCAGTATTAATTAGCTTAAATGGAGTAATAAGAAATCTCAAATTAAAATCAAGTGAATCACCTTTTTTCATAAATCTATCATTGGAGAAATTAACAATAGAAACTTCATCTTTACCTAATGAAATATTTATTCCTCCTTTTGATTCATTGTACCAAGATTTTGGCAACTTTAATGGTTTGGACTGATAAAAGTTGGTATTTAAAGGTCTTTCATAATTATTATCTCGTAAAACAAATTGTAATCCTCCATTAACATTCCCCAGCCAGAGTCCTTCTTGATGTTTGGAAATATCCCAATTCCAATTTATATTTTTAGTTAGCTTACCACCTTTTCTTCCCAATCCCAACATATATTTAGATGCATCTTTTTCCATTGATATTAAAAAAGATATATCATTCAGACTTATATCATTATTTGCTATAAGTTTAATCTTTATGTCCATCATCCCATCATATTCAATTAAACCAGAAACATTCATATTGAAATTTTTAGAAGTATTTAAAGACCTCCATTTTGAACTTGTAAGTATACCCTGTTGTATCTCAAATTGATCATTGATGAATTTTTCATACTTACCATTTTTTAGTTTAACATCAAATGACATTGGTTTTGAAAGAATATCTACTGGATCAGGATTCAAATAAGTCATCTCTTTTGAAAAATAAGATGATATTTTATCAGGTAAACCAAACATATTTAATTGAACTTCTCTACCCAAAATATTGATTTTTTTATTGTTGACCTCAACCTTTTCAAATGGGCTAATAACTAACTCATTCTCGGAACCAATTTTTGAATTTAACCACCTCAGTCTAGTCATCATTTTGGGCTTACTATCACCAAAATCATCAACTATCATATCATTTACCTTTATTTTCAGATGAACGGTATCAGGATCAATACCTTTTGGTTTAATAATAACGCTTGATCTATAAATTCCTTTTTTGATTTTCTTAGGTATTTGCAAACCAAACCACAGAGGCTGAACTTTATTTTTTTCTATAGAAATCTTTTTGATAAATAAATTACCATTAAGATCTATCCCCTCTTTATTAAAACATGTAAAATTATCTTTTATAATTTTATCATAAGAATTTAAAATTAAATCATTGAATGTTATTTCAATATCCTCAATATCATGATTAGGGGAATAAAGACCAACTTGAAATGTGTAATATTCACCTTTTGATACTTCGTCACTTAATGCATTAACCTTTTTCTCTTCCTTTGTCCATCTAATTGGAAGGAAGTCCATCATTCTTATAGGGTAGTCTCTATATTCAGGAAATAAATGAACTTTTTTATTATTTGTTTTCAGGTATAAATCTAACTCGTCCTCTGAGGAAATAATTTCCATAGGAAAAAATGAATGAAAATCATTTAAAGACTCAAATCTTAAAACTTTCCCTTTTTTAACAGAACTTAAATCATCAATAAGATCTTTAACATTATTAACCCATTCCTTATTTGTATTTATTTTTGGAGTTAAGTAATCCAATTTTGGATAATATCCGCCGGTTGATTTATGAGGTAGAAAATAAAAAAAATATTTAATCGATGACTTATTAGGTTTAAAAAGGATATGACCATAAGAATTATTAATTTCAATAAAATATTTTTCCTTTATTTCTTCATTTGTTTTTGCATCAACTATTATAATATCTTTTTGATGTGGTAAGTCGTCCCTCCTTCTCCAAGGAATAATTACCTGATGAATATCTTCTGAAATAATATCTAACTCTACAACAGCTCTATGATTACCATTAAATATAAATTTTTCTTTGTAATCAGGTTCATCCCATTTACCAGATTCATAAGGTATGTCATACAGCTTTGAGTTGATATTTTTACTTCTGTAAATTATGTCATCGTGATTTACACATGAAATTACTAAACATGAAAAAGAGAGAAGGAATAAATTTTGAAAACCTTTAATAATTTAAATTTATTTTTATTATAAATATTTTTTTAAATCAAGTTTAACTTTATCCAAACTTGATACATACCCTGAAAGTTCTTCCTTTAAAACATTAAATACTTCTATTGAACCTTTAGTAGGTAATCCGTCTCCACTCTCAACACTCTTCCTCAAATATGCTAATCTATTATTTACTTTTATTGGAAAATTTAGAGGATCTTGACCACTTTGATTTTTAACTTGATATATACTTGATTCAATAATATCTAATTTTGATAATATTTGATTTAGTTTTTTATCTCTTTTTATGATATTTTCTTCAATTTTTTTTAATAATTGATCTCTTATATCTCTGATTTCTATTACCTTTTTATTTGCCAAATCAGTTTCTTGCATTATTTCCATTGCAAACTTAAATTGAATGTTGATATCATCATCTGATACATCTATTCTAGGGTCTTTAATCAAATCAATTGAAGTATTATACTCTTTATCATTAATAGTTAAAATTACATCATATTTCCCTGGAGGAGCAATTGGTCCAAGTTGGGGTCTTGCTGACCATATGATCATTCCATCAAATTGAGTTGCACCTTCGTATCTTAAATTCCATGAGTAGGTATTTAACCCTTTCTTCATTGTCGGGTTTCTATTTTCAGGTCCATACCACGAGCTTTCCTCAACTTTATTATCTGGTGAACCATTTTTATTAATAACAACGGTACCATCTGAATCTATAATTTTAATATTGATAGACTCTACTTCTTCAGAGAGATAATATTTAATTTCACCAGACTGAACTCTTCGTGCTGCATAATAAGGTTCAAAAAGATAGTGCTCATCAAAATCAATTTTTACCATCTCTCTTAATGGAGATATATCATCTAAAATATATATTGATCTGCCATGAGTACCAACAACTACATCCTTATCAGTCACTATTAAATCAGATATTTGAGTGTCTGGCATATTTAAACCTAAAGATTTCCAATTTTTTCCATCATCAAATGATACCCATACCCCATGCTCACCACCTGCAAAAAGAAGGCCTGGTGTCGTGATGTCCTCTCTTACTACATGAATAAAATCATCAGACCTTATACCGTCAACAATAAATTCCCAGCTCTCGCCGTAGTCATTTGTTTTCCAAATATATGGTTTCCTGTCATCCATCTGATACCTCTTTGCGGCAACATATGCTGTACCTGGTTTATGCTTTGACTCATCAATTATACTCACTCTTGTATCTTTTGGCATATTTTCAGGAGTAATATCAGACCACGTCCTCCCATGATCTTTTGTGATATGTATTAAACCATCGTCCGATCCTGCCCATAATATGTTTTCATTATGATTTGATGGAGTAAGAGCAAAAACAGTAGCGTATATTTCAGGCCCATTCATGTCATTTGTGATTACACCTCCAGTCTCACCTAGTGTCTCTGGATCGGCATAAGTTAAATCTGGACTAATTTTATCCCAACTTTGACCATCATTTTCAGATACCCAAACGTGCTGTGACGAAGTATATAATTTTTTTGAATTTAATGGGGAGAAGATTATAGGAAATGTCCACTGCCACCTCTCTGGTAAAGCACTTGCTGGTTCTCCTGAAAAAAATCTTGGATATACCTGAATGTCTCTTCTAAATCCATTGCTTCTATCATATTTTGTAAGTAAAGCTCCCTGGCTCCCTGCATAAAACCAATCTAAATTTTTTGGATGTTGGGTTATATATCCAGACTCTCCACCACCTACAGGATAATAATATTGCTTGTGAGGACCTCTTGCTTGCTTAAAATTCCAACCCTCTGAAGGAATACACATTGTTGAATTATCTTGTTGTGCACCACATACATGATAAGGAAAGTCATTAGTTACCATAATATGGTAAAACTGAGAGGTTGGAAAATCTAAATCTGTCCAGGAATCACCTCCATTAACTGAGACACATCCTCCTCCATCATTGGCATTTACCATTCTCATAGGGTCATTAGGATCAATCCATAAATCATGATTGTCACCGTGAGGAACAATTATTCTTTTATCAAAGGTCTTACCCCCATCAAAAGACTTATAAAAACCAGTATTTAATGCATAAACAATATTTTCATCTTTGGGATCGGCGTATATTCTACTATAATAAAAAGCTCTTTGTCTTAGCTTTCTTTCGTTATTAACAAGTTCCCATGAGGATCCTGCGTCATTGGATACAAATACTCCACCATTATTTGCTTCAACAATAGCCCATAGTCTATTAGAGTTTGCACCTGAAACAGTTATACCAATTTTACCAAGTGGTCTACTTGGTAAACCTTTGTTTTCTGATATATCTATCCATGTTGAGCCACCATCAATTGATTTATATATTCCACATTCAGGTCCTCCACCCAACATTTTATAAGGTGTTCTGTAAACCTGCCAAATAGTTGCATAAAGAATTTCAGGATTTTTTGGGTCCATAATAAGATCAATGGCACCGGCTTTTGAACTTTTAAATAAAATCTTTTCCCATGATTTACCACCATTGACTGTCTTATAGACACCTCTCTCAGGATTTTCACCATATGGGTGACCAAGTGCGGCTACATAAACAATATCTGGATTTGTTGGGTGAACTCTTATCTTAGCAATTGCCTGAGTTTCTTTTAGTCCTAAATGTATCCAATTAACACCACCATCAATGGATTTATAAACTCCGTCACCCTGCATTATGTTTCCTCTAAGCTCTGTTTCTCCCATTCCAATATAAACAATATCTGGGTTTGATTCTGAGACTGCTACAGCACCAACAGATGAACTACTTATTTGGCCATCTGTAACTGGATACCAGGTCTGACCGCCATCTGTTGTTTTCCATAATCCCCCACCAACAGCACCAAAATAATATTCATTTATTCTACTTGGAGATCCCGAAACAGCTAATGATCTACCCCCTCTGTCTGGGCCAATTCCTCTCCATTCCATCTCACTGATAAGAGAATCTTTATTAAAAGCAAAGATATTTGATTGAGTAATTAGAAATATAAATAGGTGAAGGATATAATTTTTCATATAAAATGTTTTTTTAAATATATGAAAAATAATTATCTATAGAGAAATTGACTATTTTTTTCCCAGAGATAGAAGATTTGAAAATATTTTATATGCTCCAGGTACCCCTGCAGGTAGTTGCCTGAACCATGAATAGGAGGTGTATATAAAATGACCCTTTCCAATTTTGGATATTAATATCCCCCCATCGTTAGGTTCTTCTCCTTTATCATTGGATGTAATCAGTGTTTCATAATTTTCTGACCACTCGTTTGGAAAATATAAACCCCTCTCTTGAACCCAATCGTCAAAATCTTTTGAAGTAATTTTGTTTGGAATATTGAGTGCTGGATGTTTTGGGTTTAATATTGTAACAGGTGCATTCTCCTCAGATACTCTATTTCGTGAGATATTTAAGTTATGAGGAAGAAAACTATTTAAGTCTAGATTATTCCACCTAGAACTTGTGTTATACTGAAGAATTACATTTCCTCCATTCTCGATATAACTCATAATTTGTGGTTTTAGTTGAGTTAAGGATTTATCCACATTAAATGCTCTTACACCAAAAATTAAAGCATCATATTCTCTCAAGTTTTTTAAATTGATTTGTTCACTTTTTAATAAGTCAACTTGATATCCTACAAGACCTAGTGATTGCGGAACTAAATCACCTGGGCCCATCAAATAGGCTATTTTTTTTGATTTAGAATCAAGATTAAATTTCTTAATTGAAACCGATGATTCTGGAAATCTTGTCTGTAAAGGAATATGATCATAACTTATAAAATCAATTCCTCTGTAATAAAAGTTTTTGTCATCAGTTGCCTTATATTTTATATCATAATTAGTCTCCTTTGCACCCGATAAGTCTATCTCAAACTTTAAAGTTTTCTTCTCACCATTTTTATCAAATGATACAGCATGAAACTCTGGGGAATATTTAACTCCCTCTGGAACATCTAAAGATATATTTGCTGCATAATTATCTTTTCCTGCAATTACAGTAATTTCAATATCTTTTTTGTTAGAATTTACAAATAGCTCTAACTCATTTTTGGGATTTATATAAATTGGATTCCCAACGCTAAAAGTCTTATAATCGTCTCCTTTTGTTGGATTATTAGTTTTATTTTGTAGTGGAGACGAATAAACAACTTCCTGACCTTCAATCTCAAAATAAAATTTAGATGTAAAATCCGAAGAGTTATCTGGTGCACCCAGATCATTTAGATTATCTATTGAATATGTTCCAAATGAGGGCTTATTTACAAGCCAGTACTTTTCAGAAATTTTTGAATCATCAGGGACGGTAAATGGTATTTCTTTTCTGAAAAATTCATTATTTATAAGAGAATGATTTATAAATATTTCTTTATCCAATAGCACAATTTTCTTCAATTTAATATCAACAGGACTCCTATTTATAGCCTCAAAATTAATTTTAATGTTATCTCCAGGAGCAGCAATTTCAATATCTGACAGTGATTCAAAAAATAATCCGGATGATACCTTGATGAGGTTTTTTATTTCTTTTTTCTTTATTTCCCTCCAATGCCTATCAGTAATTCTATTTAATTCTCTGTATATACTAGCTAGATATGAAGTGATCATATGAGGTTTTCTGATATCAAATGAATCTTTCGATTGCTTAATTAATTCCTTCAGCCTATCATGTGGTCTTACTCTTTCCCAAGAGGTATCAATTCCCTCCATCATGTCATCATTGGCCATTTTACCTTGAGTGTGGACAAATAATTCTACCTCACTACCTCTTCTTCTTAGTGCTCCAAAGGCTTGACTTTTGTGCATGGATCTACTCTCTGATGCAATTTCATTATATGACTTCCCTAACAGGTTATTATAGATTCCAACGTCGACCTTCAGCATCTTATCCTTATCATATTTATCTAGATTGAAAAATCTTGAAGAGGTATTCCAAAATATTCTTTGGGGTTTCCATGGTTTAACGTGTTTAAGTTGATCTGGAAATACGTCTGGGTCTCCAGACATATTAAAAGCTTTTTGTGCTAAAATGGCTGATGCCGTGTGGTGACCATGAGTTATTCCTGGTGTTTGATTAAATCTAGTAATTAGTACATCAGGTCTAAATTTCCTTATAATCCAGACAAAATCGTGAAGCATCTTCTCCTCATCCCAAAAATCTAAAGATTCAACTGGACCTTTTGAATAACCAAAATCAACAGCAGAGGTAAAAAATTGAATTCCTCCATCTAGTTCTCTTGCTTTCAAAAGTTCTTGGGTTCGAATTAATCCCAAATTTTCTTTTAGGTGAGTTCCGATAAAATTTTGTCCACCACCACCTCTTGTCATTGATAAGTAGGCAGTCTCATATTTTTTCTCGTTGGCTAGGTAGGTTATAAGTCTTGTATTTTCATCATCCGGGTGAGCTGCTATGTAAAGAACTTTTCCAAAAACATCAAGTTTATCCAACATCTGAATAATATTTGATGAATTGTAGAGATTGGTATTTTCAATATTTGGAAATAGATTATATGATATAAATAATGATAAAAAACAAATCTTTAAAAATCTCATTTTAGGTTTATAGTTTTCAGAGAATTAAATAATAATAACCCTCAAAATGAGGGTTATTATTTTATAGATTAACCTTGAGTTGCCATTTCGACTTCAGCCATCATATCCGAAGGATCATAGTTATGCCACTCTCTTACAATTTTACCATCTGCCCATTCAAAACTTATGTGGACGGGTATTGTTATAGTATTTCCACTTGATTTTCCAGTTGCAGACCAAATGAACCAACTGTGACTAACTGCAGTTTCAGGATTATTATCTGATGCAGGATATTTAGTTGTTTGAACCCAAACACCAAGATCCTCACCACCATTTTCATCATAAGTCCAGCTCATGCTTATATTATCGAAAACTTGATGCTGAACAGTTATTAACTCTGAAATATCACTTACAGTTGATGCATCAACACTATTCATATAAATCTTAAGATCAGGTGACCACAAAGATTGTAAAGCTGGAACATCATTTTTTAGATAATTTTGATAATGTTCTCTGATTGCATTTGATTTCTCGTCATCAAAAGTAGTTACTACACCGTTTGTTGGAGAACTACAACTAAAAGCAATTAATACAAGTAGAGATAATAATATGTTTCTCATAATTTTTTGATTTAATTAAAAAAGTAAATCTAGTATTATATTTTAAAAAAACTAGTCTCTATACTTATTAAACCAATATAATATATGATCAATTTTGGTTATAAGCTGACTTGGCTTATTGGATATATTGTGGTATGCACCAGGAATCTCTACGTAAACCGTCTCAATCTTCCTCAGCTTTAAGGCATGATATAACTGCTTTGACTCTGAAGGAGGTGTCCTTAAGTCGTTGAGACCAACCATAACCATTGTTGGTGTTTCAATATTACCAACTAGAGATATTGGTGAAAAGCTCCAATAATGATTAAAGTTTTCCCAAGGCTGACCTTCATATCTTGAGTGAGCATAACCATAATAGTTATCTGCTACTAAGGTCTTTGAAATCCAATTCATCACAGGTTTAATAACTGCTGATGCCTTAAATCTATCTGTTTTTCCAATTATCCAAGCTGTCATAATACCTCCGGCACTTCCTCCAGTGACAAATAGGTTTTCCATATCAATATATCCAAGTTCAAGCATCTTATCCACCCCATCCATTACATCATGGTAATCATCTCCAGGATAGTTTCTATATAGCAGGTTTCCAAATTCTTCACCATAGCTTGTACTACCTCTAGGATTTGGATAAAAAACGACATAACCAGCTGCAGAATACAATAATATTTCTGGAGAAAATCTATCTCCATAATTACTTATTGGACCACCATGGTTTTCAACTATAAGGGGATACTTTTTTTCTTTATCAAAACCTGGTGGTTTAGCAATCCAACCCTGAATTTTTCTACCATCAACAGATGAATTGTACCAGATCTCCTCAATGACGCCTAACTCTTTACCCCTTAAAAGGTCATTATTAAGGTTGGTTAATCTTTTAAATGAATTTCCTTCATAATAACCAATATCTGCTGGATGATACGGTGATGTTAATGTATAACTTATTTTACCTTCTAATGACACCGAAAATGAACCACCACCATAAGGCCTACCAATTGATGTTCCACCAACATCATCAACTAACTTTCTTACTCTGCCATTTAAATTTGTTACAGCTATTTTAGTATTTCCATAGTTATCATACATAAAATATAAATTTTTTCCGTCCACAGACCATTTCAGAGATTCTATATTTCTATCAAGATCAATATTAATAGTTCTTTTGTTATTACCATCAATATCCATTATTGTTAAGTTATTTATTTGGTAGGTTTGAACCTTATCCTCATACCCTAAATATGCAATCGATTTACCATCTGGTGATACGGTTGCACCCATATCGGGTCCATTTCTATCTGTCAGTTGTTGAAGTTTAGAGCCATTAACTGATATAGAATAAATTTCAGAATTTCTAAAGTCATATTCCCAATCCTCAGTATAATTTGAAGAGAAAACAAAGCCGTCTGAACCTAACATCCAGTCAAATGAGTAATGGTTAAATTTTTCTGTAGTTACTTGTATTGGCTTACCTCCAGTTGAGGATATCATAAAGATTTGTGAGAAACCTTCTATCATATAGCCTGACCCATCTGCCTCATGTTTCAATCTATCTGTAATCCTTGGCTTTTCAGCCCAATTTGCGTTTTTTGGTTTTCTTGGAGGAGAGACAAGTTGTAATGTTTTCTCTGGAACGAACATGATAAAGGCAATGTAATTACCATTAGGTGACCATTTGAGCGATCTTGGGGATCCATCAAGTTGTGAAATGGATGAATACTGTCTAGAATTCATCCAATAGACATGTATTTCTGAGCCATTCTCATCATCACTACTAGAAATGAATGATATTCTTTTTCCATCTGGGCTCCAAACTGGATTACTTTCGTTAAAAGTATTGGAAGTTAACTTCTGATTATTAGTACCATCAGAATTAATTATCCAAAGAGACGAAGTCCTTCCATCCTTCATGATATCCATCTCAGTCCTCACATACACTATCTTAGTTCCGTCAGGTGAAATCTGTGGATCTCGAACATATTGTAATTCAAAAACATCAAGATTTCGAAAGGTGTTATTAGCTTTTAATGTATCAAAGCCAAACTGGAAGAAAATTAAAAAGAATAAAAACCTTATCATTATCTTATAAAACCATCAACAGATTCCCTGTAATCAATTACAAATCCATTATCCGATGTAAATTTTTTAAATTCTTCAGAGGCTGGACCAGTTACTACAAAATTTTCCAGCGTGAAAAGATTAAAAAATCTTTCAAAATATGGACCTTCTATGAATTT
>TARA_B100000963_G_C22639499_1_pt1 | contig 10822 bp, 9 predicted proteins | sample TARA_B100000963 | Tara Oceans TARA_B100000963 (sample SAMEA2622097) | marine metagenome | biome: marine biome (ENVO:00000447); feature: surface water layer (ENVO:00002042); material: "saline water (ENVO:00002010), including plankton (ENVO:xxxxxxxx)" | depth 5 m | reverse complement strand
GAAGCCTTAGGAGAAATCCTGAACAGCCAAGCAGCTCCAAAGGCAGCACGTCTCATTTATTACTTAGAAAATAGGGGACAAATTTTAGATAGAATGGAGGATTTTGACGAAATCAACGCACTATCTAAAGTTCTAAATAATCTCGTCGAAGAGGCGTGTCATGATTTAATAAAAGAGGACAAAAAAATCATTATTCTGGGAGGGGATCACAGTGTTCCATTAGGATTAATCAAGGCGCTCAACAAGAATCAATCTTTTGGCATATTACATTTTGACGCTCATGCTGACCTAAGACCAGGATATCAGGGATTTACCTATTCTCACGCATCGATTATGCATCACGCAAGGCAACTTCCTAACGTGGAATCAATCACCTCTGTCGGGTTGCGTGATATTTCACCTAAAGAAGCTAAAATTATTCGCAACGATACGCATATAAACGCTTATAGCGATAAATGGTTGGCTACTCAACGACTTAATTCACGTCCATTTAGCGCGGTTATTGAAGAAATTCTAAAGAAAATTCCGAAGAAAATATACCTTTCATTTGACGTGGATTGCCTCGATCCATCGCTTTGCCCAAATACAGGAACTCCCGTGCCTGGTGGACTCAGTTGGCATGAAATTCAGGCAATCTTAGATGCTCTCTACTACAGTGATATTGACATCGTTGGGGCGGATCTTTGTGAGACGGGAAACCATCCATGGGACGCCCAAGTAAGTGCTCGAATTTTATATCAATTTATAGGCTTATTATCCTGAATTAGGATTGCGCCTTGACCATGGCTGCAAAACGGCCATTTTGAGCAACTAATTCATCCCACGTCCCAAATTCTTGAATTACACCATGGTGTAATACCATGATTTTGTCAGCATGTTGTATGGTCGATAATCGATGAGCAATTACAATGCTCGTCTGATTTTTTATGAGATTCTCGACAGCGTGTTGAATAATTCTCTCCGTTTGAGTATCGATAGAAGAAGTAGCTTCATCCAAAATGAGCAGCGCAGGGTCTTGAACTAGAGCTCGAACAAAAGATATCAGCTGCTTTTGGCCCATAGAAAGCATATTCCCTCGCTCTCCTACTTGAAAATCGTAGCCACTTGGTAACCGCTCGATATATTCATGAGCACCTACAATCTTTGCTGCACGAACAATTTGTTCTCTAGAAATTGAAGAGGATAACCGCACATTGTCCTCAATCGAACCTGAAAAAAGAAATACGTCTTGAAGGACTACCGCCATTTGTCGTCTAAGATGTTTGAGACTGTAGGTTTCAAGCGGCTGGTCATCCACTGTAATACTTCCTGAGTCGAGCTCGTAAAACCGCCCTAAAACATTAATGATTGTCGTTTTACCCGACCCGGTAGATCCAACTATGGCAAGCGTTTCACCCGGCTCTACGGTAAATGAAATTCCCTTGAGAACTGCTTCTTCTGGGACATAGCTAAAGTGAACCTTGTCAAAGGCAACTTTCCCTTTAAGTGGTTGTTCATTCTGGCCCTTGTCTTCAATAATAAAATCCGTATCTAAGAGATCAAAGACGCGATTTGAGGCCACTAGTCCCATCTGTAATACATTGAACCGATCGGCAAGAAATCGGATTGGTCGAAACAACATGTTAATCAATAAGATATAGGTAACTACCGTTCCTACACCACCCGGTTGCTTCACAACTTGGAGACCATGATTCCATGTTATATAATTCACATAAAGATTGCCATCTAATATGCTACTTGTGCCAGTCCAAACCATCAAACCAATGGCAACTGATAGAAGGATTTCAACGGTCGGGAAAAATATTGAATAGTACCATATAGCTCGAATATTAGCCTTTCTGTGTGCTGCATTAATGGAATCAAACTTTGAAAATTCTTGTGCCTCCGCACCAAAAACCTGAATAACGCGCATTCCGCTAATTCGCTCCTGCAAAAAAGCATTTAAACGAGCAACTTGGTTTCGCACATCTTGGAAAGTAACCTTAACCTTTTCTTTAAAAATATAAGTGGCATACAGCAAAAACGGCAGACTAATCATACTCGCTAATGCCAAAGGCCAGCAAAATACAAGCATCGAAACAATAATGACAATGAGCATTAAAATATCCGCAAAAATCAGTAGGATGCCATTGGAAAAAATATCACTGATGGTCTCGGTATCGTTTACCGTTCTCGTTGTGCTTGTCCCAATTGGAGTTGTATCAAAATAGTTTAAGCGCATCAGCATTACATGACCAAACACACGATCTCTCAAATCCTTAACCACCGACTGACCTAGCACTTTAGAACTGTAGGTAAAGGCAAAACGAAAGATAGCCTCTGTAACCAAAACGCCGATCAAAAGAAGAAACATCGTTAGAAGTCCTTCTTGATTCTTAGGCAGAATGTAATTATCGATGGCATCCTGAACAAGATAGGCTCGCATAGGGCCTAGAAAAGCCAAAAATATTGCTAGGACTAGAGCAGAGTAAAAAAGCCTCCGGTGGGGTTTAGACAAACCCAACACGCGCTTTAGTACCGCCAAGTCGATGACATTACCCGTTATATCCTGTCCTTTACTAACCATTATTCCTTGAATCAAATTCCATTGGCAAAGCGTCTTCGTAGCTTATCCCGGCTAAAAATAGACCTTGAGGTGGAGCTGTCAATGATTTTGGCAGAGGTTTTCCATCTCTCAAGGCAGATTCCCAATCACCTATCGATAGTTTACCCTGTCCAAGGTCTGAGAGTCCACCAACTATACGGCGAACCATATTATGCAAAAACCTTCGTGCTGTAATCGTAAATACCAATTCGTTACTCTGCCTGTCCCATTGGGCTTGAACCACCTCGCAATGATAATGCTCTTGGCTATCATCTCGCTTACTCATCGCCTGAAAGTCATCATATTTCATAAGCATCTCCGAGCCTTCCTTTATGCTCGCCCAATTCCATTGATCAAATGCTTGAACCCAGCGGAAACGGTAGGTAAAGGGATTTCTCTTGTTTGCTATGTGATATTTATATGTCCTCCATCGGGCAGCATATCGAGCGTGGAAGTCTGCAGCAACGGGCGTACATTCATGCACGATGACTTCATCCGGAAGCATTTTGTTTAATCGATACAGCAGACTATCTAACTCCTTTTGTGCGTCAAAGTGAGCAACATAGTGAGATGCATGTACACCGCGATCCGTTCGACCACAGCCTGTTACAATAATTTCCTCTTGCAACAGTTTTTCTAAATTTTCCTGAAGTACGCCTTGGACAGTTCTGTACTCAGGCTGAACTTGCCAACCAAAAAATGCCTGACCATCATAGCTTAGTGTCAACTTATACCGTGAAACTTGCGTCATCATGACGAATGTACGGCACTTCAGTATCTTGTACTAAATTCTAGATTCATGGTTATTCAACGAATCCATTCAATCTATCTCGGGATATCAACCGTACTGCTCATCCTTTTTTCAGCTACTGGAGAATTTAGTTTTGCGCAATTCAATGGATCCTTGGATAGACCAGTAATCGTTACGCTTCTTTCTATTTTAGTTGCCGCATTGTTAGTTCTCACCATATTTCGTGGGGACCGCCCAGATATTCAGTACCGAATGACCTCCGTGATTCTTGGGCTTCTAGTTATAATCTGCCTTACAATGCTATCTTTAGAAATGACAACTCTATCCCAATCCTGGAGTAGCCTAAGTCCGCTGTCTGCCCTTTTGCTTGTTCTGATGAGCCGTAGAAAAATCGATGAAAATTCACAGGGTCAAAATCGAAGTGCTGCATCCTAATGATTCTTTTAGCTGACGTTGGAGCAAGCACTGCCAAAATTGTCTATCTAGGATCAATTTTTTCAGAGGGAAAGTCTGCGAGAATTGTCAACAAAGGATTTAATCCCACCTACCATACCGAGGAGGAGATTTGTGAACGTATAAGTCAGTGGCCGATACCAAATGGCACTATACATGATATACACTCTGTAATTATTTACGGTGCAGGCTGCATGCGGTTAGACCGCGCCCAAAAAGTCTCTAGGTCGCTCAAAATACATTTTTCCAATGCATCAATTAAGGTATATTCTGATCTGCTTGCGCCGATTCATGCCAACGAAAATCATAAAGGATATTATGCCATTTTAGGAACAGGTTCTGTCTGTTGCCATTTTGATGGTCAATCAATCCATCTGCTCCGACCTTCTTTAGGTTTTCTTATCAATGATACTGGAAGTGGTTTTCATATTGGAAAGACATTTTTAACTCGTTTACTATCTGGTGATATAGTTCATAAACCGTTGACTTTAAAAATTCAAGAACAATGGGGTAGTCCCCTACAACAAGTTGACTGGGTTTCCATTGAAAACGATCCAATCTTTCAATCAAGAGTGGCATCTCTGACAAAAATCGTGGCTACTTATCAAGGGGATGAAGGTATTCGATCAATCCTTTTTGAATGTTTTGAGTTATGGGTAAGTGATCTCGTCAAACATGGACAAGATCCAATAAAAAAAATACACCTTTCGGGGTCTGTGGGTTTCCACTTTAAAGAAGTTATTCATAAAGTGCTTTCCGCAAAGGGCATTCAAATTGGCCAATGCATCGCTTCCCCTATGACTGTCCTAGAAAAGCGACTAAACATTGCATAAAGCCCAATAATTGACGACATTTAACGCATAAAGTGTTTGTTACTTTAGAACTATGAACCAGCCTAGCAAAATTGCCGTCCTCACCAGCGGAGGAGATGCACCGGGAATGAATGCCGCTTTACGAGCCGCAGTGCGTACCATTTCTTGGCATAAGAAATTAGCATACGGCGTCTATCGGGGCTATGATGGCCTTATATCAAACGACATAAAATACCTCGATGCACGCTCTGTAAATCACATCTTGGGGCGTGGAGGAACCATGCTTAAATCGGCCCGTTCAGAGGGATTCCGAACAAAAGAGGGTCGTCAAACAGCCTTTGATAACTTAAATGCTCAAGGAATTGATAGCCTTATTGTAATAGGAGGAGACGGATCATTAACTGGTGCGCACCTCATGCACGAAGAACATGGCATTCCAACTATTGGCATACCAGCTACTATAGATAACGACTTAATGGGCACAGACGAATCCATTGGATTTGATACCGCACTGAATACCGCGGTTGAAGCAGTTGATAAAATTCGAGATACCGCGGCATCCCATAATAGGCTTTTCTTAGTAGAAGTTATGGGGCGAAACAGCGGCGAGATTGCCTTAGCAACAGGAATTGCAACAGGAGCCCTTGCCGTGATGACGCCTGAAGAAGATCTCAGTGTAGATGACCTCATTCAAATTCTTGAGCGAGGCCGTCGAAATAAAAAAACATCCAATATTGTTATTGTTGCTGAAGGCTATGGAAAAAATGGTGCCGAGGATCTTGGCAGAGTAATCCAAAAGAGAACTGACCTCTATGAAACTAAGGTTACTGTCTTAGGGCATATTCAAAGAGGAGGCCAACCGTCCGTAAGAGATCGCTTATTGGCAAGTGAACTCGGTCATGCCGCAGTAGAAGCGCTTATGAATGGCAAAAAGGATATCATGGTAGGCCTAAAACAAAGTAACATTGAGCACATTCCTATTTTGGAAGCTGTGCAAAGCAAAAAATATCTTAACCCAAATTATCTTCAACTCGTAAAAGAATTATCGATATGAAAAACATCGCTATTAACGGATTTGGGCGTATTGGACGCCTGACATTCAGAAATCTAATGCAACGAAATAACCTCAATGTAATTGCCATCAACGACCTTACAGATATCAATACATTGGCTCACTTGCTGAAATATGACTCCGTTCAAGGAAAATATCCCGGAGAAGTACGTGTCGAAAACAATGTAATCATTGTAGACGGACACAGCATTGAGATCACGGCTGAAAGAGATCCAAGAAACTTACCTTGGAATAATCACAACATTGACCTCGTTGTTGAATCGACAGGACGTTTTTTAACTAGTGAATTAGCCCAAAAGCATATTGACGCAGGAGCTAAGCGTGTTCTTTTATCAGCACCTGCAAAATCAGCAGATATCCCAACCTTCGTCCTTGGTGTTAACGACAGTGGGTTAACCGATCAACCGATTGTATCTAACGCTAGTTGTACAACGAACTGCGGTGCTCCAATGACCAAAGTCATTCATGATCACCTAGTCGTAAAACGTGGTTTTTTAACTACCGTCCACGCCTACACATCAGATCAAAATATTCTCGATGCGCCTCATGCTGACTTACGTCGAGCACGTGCTGCGGCCTTGAGCATCATTCCAACAAGAACTGGCGCCGCCAAGGCAATAGGCCTAGTCATGCCTTCAATGCAAGGTAAAATTGATGGGGTAGCAGCACGAGTCCCAACACCAACTGGATCCTTCACACAGATTTCATTTCAAACGGAAAAAACTGCATCGATTGAGGAGATTATGCAATTCTTCAAAGAGGCTGCTGCAAGTAATCTAAAAGGTGTGTTGGAGTACTCCGAAGACCCATTAGTCTCTACAGATATTATTGGAAATCCGCACTCATGTATTTTTGATGCAACCCTAACAAAATCCTCAGAAAACCTCATCACTGTATTTGGTTGGTATGATAATGAAATGGGATATGCCACAAGAATGGCAGATATGACGGAACGCATGACAGCGTAATCCCTCACTTCGTTACCTTGCGAATCCTTTAATCAAAAATCATGATAATAGTAGCTGACAGCGGATCCATGAAGTGTGATTGGGCAGTCGTTGCCCGAGATGGAAGATTGGTAAAAGAGTTTAAAACAATGGGCTTCCATCCCCTATTTCACTCATCGACTTTGATTGAGAAGATTCTAGGTCATATGAGCGAATTCAAGACAATCGCATCTCAGATAGAAGAAGTATACTTCTACGGTCCTGGCAATGAAATTCCTCAACGTGCTCGCATTATCGAGATGGCTATGCGAAATATTTTTAACAACGCAGAAACGGTAGAAGTTGCCGATGATATTACAGCGAGCGCCTATGCCTCGTACAGAGGTGAACCTGTTATTGCATGCATCCTCGGCACATCCTCTCACGCTTGTACCTATGACGGTAAGGAAGTTGTTTTAGCACGACCACCATTAGGTTTTATTCTGGGTAGTGAAGGGAGTGGATCCTATTTTGGTAAAAAAATTATACGGGATTATTTCTACCATCGTCTACCTGAAGATTTGCACCAAGCCTTTTCGGAGCGTTACAACCTCAATGTAGAAGAGTTTACTGATCGATTATACAGAGATCCTCAGGCACATGTTTATGTCGCGGGCTTTATGCAATTTGTATGCGACAACCGTGAACACCGGTACATTCAGCAAATCAGTGAAAAGGGATTTAGAAAGTTTATTGAAAACCAAATCGTAAAGTTTGAAAATGCGGAATCCATGCCAATTCACTTTCTCGGTAGTGTAGCCTATTTCTTTCAAGAGCAGATTAAAATCTTGTGTGAAGAGTATAACCTCAAGCCTAAGACCTTTAATCGCAAGCCTGTAGTTAATCTCCTGAACTACCATACAAGCGAGTAAATAGTCATAAATTAATTGAATGTTTATGGGTTGGGAAAAGCCTCTTCAGGAATCTCGTAAAGGACAAAGCCATTTCGGTTTTCTAGAAAAGTCCATTCTGAGGGTACCCCTTTGTTTTGTACGACATTGCTGCGGGTAACAACATAGACCGTTAGGCCATTTACCGTCGCGGCATTGATCTCTTCAAAATGGGCAATATCTTCTGGATTTCTCTTGAGATAAAAATGATCGGCATAGGTCTTAAACCCGTAGGTCACAACAACAACATCTTTTTCGGCCAACTCCTTGTAAATCTCAATTGCTGCTCGTTGTGTATAACCCTCTATTCTCGGCACAACCAAATACACTATGGATTGCGCCAAAATTGACACTGATAAAATGATTCCGATAACCGCTCCTTTTCCAGGACCGCGGTTTGCCATAAAAAGAGATATTAGCATCCCAATAAAAAACAAAGCAGACAACCAAAGAATGGAAGAGGGCCAAACCACTGACGCCTTTAGGTTATCCAAAGCAAAAACGTCATTTATAGTAAGGTTTGTCCACAATAATGAAGGAGTATTCCCTATGAAATAGATGAGAACCATTGCAACAGCAAACAGCAACGAGAGTAATATTAGCAGAGATATTTCCCACCAGAGTAAAACTTCCTTATGCTTTGCAAGCATCCATAAACGAAGGCTCGCCAAATACGTAATTGGGAAGTAAGCCAAGGACGAATAATGCATGATCTTGGTCTGAACAAGTTCAAAAACAACAAGGACGGTAAACAATGTAATCAGCATCCACAACATGAAATTTTGAGTTAATGCAGAATATGCTTCCCGTTTTTTCCATGCTGAAAATATTAGTGGAGCACATGGGAAAGTTCCAACAAACAGAACTAATACGTGATAGCCTATAAACCCGCCGTGCCCCGCATCGGCCTGGCTGCCCAACTCAAAATGGCGTTTAAGAAAGGCGCCAAAAAAAGCCCAACCTTCTTGTTGGACATAGATCAGTGTCCATATACCTAAAATAAGGCCCATAGAAACAAACATCATAATCGCTTCATTAAGCCGGACGATTCGGCGGAACCTTGACATAATAAAGTACGCGACAAATACAAGACTGAATAAAAACAGTGCAACTGGACCCTTGGTCAGTATGGCTAGGCCCATAAACAAACCGCATAGCCGCATAGCTCGAAAACGTCGTTTCTTTCGTCGATTGCTTGGCACAAACTCCCAGCTCTCCGTCATCTGAGCTAAAAAGTAGATAGCTAAAAAAATAAATAGGTTAAATGTTGGGTCAATCAAGGCAGACTTGAAGTATAAAAAGGGAAGCATGCTGACTGCATAAAGCATAGCCCAGAGCATACCAAAACCGTTCCCTTGAAGCCGTTTTCCTACCGTATATAAAGTCCATAGAGTAATTACCCCTATTAGCGCATTGGGCAGACGCGCCCCAAAGGATGATATCCCGAAATACTTCATGGATAGCGCCTGCATCCAAAAAAAGAAGGGTGGCTTTTCATAAAAAGGCTCATATGCCATTTGCAACTTCAGCCAATCACCAGTTACAATCATTTCTCGGGCAATCTCAGCAAAATTGATTTCATCCCAATCAAAAAGGTGACTTCCCCCAAGCATTGGAAGGTAAAGCAATAAGCCAATGGGAACAATCCATAAACCGTAAGGCCACTTTCGAATATCGAAGTAGTGAAGCATGAATTGAAATTACAAGGAATGAATTAAGTAAGTCATTCTATCAACGCTTAAGGCATTTGGAAAGGAGATCGTGATGTAAAGATGTCCACCATAAGTCATGCTGCAAATGCCTATCAAACAAACGATATACTATGCCTGCGGATAGCAGTCCCACCAACATTCCAGCAAAAACATCATGATAAAAATGCATCAGTAGGTACATCCGGGAAAAGGCAATTATAAAGGCAATAAAAAGCGCGATTCCCTTGACTGCTTTTGACGAAGCTGATACAACTACGGAGAGTGCAATGGCAATTGCCACGGCACTATGTCCAGAGGGGAACGAAAAGTTTTCTGCAAGGTCGAATCCTTCCACTCTGTACCACGTGTCATAATCAAGCACAGCATGGGGCCTTAGCCGGTCATAAAAAACAAACCGTTTTAAAACTTGAGCGGACAAGCCAGCAACGGCAAAACTTATCAAGGATAATGCAAAGGCCCTTTTATTCACTAGAACTCCAATCAAGACAAAAAGAAAAATAATTAATGGGGCTTCAATGAGACGGGTAGACCACACCATAACAAGATCTAACCAAGGGGTGTGCATGGCATTAATACAATGCAGGATCACCGTGGCATCAATAAATAGCAATCCGTGGCCGAACAACAGACCGGCAAGAAATATCCAAAATCCGCGGTTATGCAAAAGCTTCATGATGTAATAATTCCACGATCATTTAATGCACGAATAGCGAGGTATAAACCAATAGGATACAGGATTATAGAGGGTAGCCACATCGCAAGATGTGGGTTCAAGACGCCTTCCTCTGACATATTTTCTGTAATCGATGAAATAACTAAGTAAATGACAAAGATTACAATGGAAACAATGAGGGCGTGCCCTATTCCGCCACGCTTGAGGATAGCTCCTAGTGAACCGCCAAAGAGAAAAAAAAGGAAACAAGCTGAGGCCATTGTATATTTTCTATGAATATCATTCCAATGATTGGCATACAGCCGTTTGCGGTAGTCCAACATAGGTAGGTTGCGCATGTAATTGGAATTGATTTGTCCAAGCCTAGTCTGCACAACACTTTTTAATCCAAGCCATTGTTCAGCAGACAGATCGTTTAGATTTTTGTAGAAGCCCTCCTTTATGTTTTCCCCTGGATGGGTTCGGCTTTGTGAAACCATGTAAAGGGCATTCCCATCAGATAAGTTCCGTTCTAAGCTATCTATGGACCTTAGCTGCTCCTCGACAAGCTTTCGAGATTCTGCTAAGGTGTGTACCCCTTTATGGCGTTCTGTTTTGAACGATTCCTCATCGGTCTCCTGCATGGTAAACCCGCCTAAATCAAAGGAGCGGATCATTGTATCGAACTCCGTTACACTGTACTCTGTCGGTGTATTTAGAGCGTATAAATCGGAATATTCGGAATATATACTCCCCCGAAAGAATTCCAACTGCAAAATGGCTTGATCGGATGAAGTTGTGACCTTTGCCTCATCAGCCACTATTATATACTGAATTTTCCGATCCTTGGTGTGGTCATAGACGATTACCTGTCGCAGTGTGGACCCATCGGGATCTTTACCTCCGATGT
>TARA_B100000963_G_scaffold361798_1_pt1 | contig 10823 bp, 8 predicted proteins | sample TARA_B100000963 | Tara Oceans TARA_B100000963 (sample SAMEA2622097) | marine metagenome | biome: marine biome (ENVO:00000447); feature: surface water layer (ENVO:00002042); material: "saline water (ENVO:00002010), including plankton (ENVO:xxxxxxxx)" | depth 5 m | reverse complement strand
GTTCTTTTTCCATAAGTTTACCAACATTAATCTCATATTCTTTCAGGTTTATTCCAGGACTAAGCATTTTTTTTGCGGAGTTCATTACACTTAAAACACTGTTATAAACGTGCCGTTGTCGATCTGAAAACCTTCCACTAACTGGAAAGCACCTAGTTAGATCGGAACAGTAATTGCTATATTCAGCCCCAAAGTCCATGAGCACAATATCTCCAGACATACAAACCTTGTTGTTGTTATTGTAGTGCAGTACGCATGAATTTTTCCCCGAAGCAATAATTGGATCATAAGCAAAGCCACGAGAACCACTTTTTATAAATTCATGAGCAATTTCTGCCTCGATTTCATACTCCATTACACCGGGTTTCAAAAATGACAACACCCTTTTAACCCCACTAGCAGTAATACCACACGCAGTCCTTATTAGTTCTATTTCTAAATCACTTTTTATGGCTCTTTGTGGGTACAAAATTTCAGTAGATTTTTTGTACGTTTTATCTGGGTGTTTATTTTTAATCCACTTTTCAAAACGCGCGTCCCTTGTTTCAACAATTATTTCGGATCGGGGGTGATCGTTGCTGTTTAGATAAACTACATTACACCCAGAAACATTTATGTTTAGGATTTTTTCAAACTCCTTGTCCCAGAACACGTTATTAATTCCAGAAATACTAGATGCATTATCTTTATCTAGTTTTTCACCCTCCCAAACCTTTACCAAATCGTTAGTCTCTCTTAAAAATAGATAAGAGCTTACACTAGCTTCCTTTTTAACAATCATTAATAAAGATTCTTCTTGGTCAATTCCGCTTAAATAAAATAAATCACTGTTTTGAAAAAAAGGAAGGTTTTGATCTGCATTTTTAGGCATTAAATCATTTGAGTTAAATATAGCCACAGAGTTGTTGTCCATTTTTTCAGCAAATTGTGATCTATTTTTTATAAAAAGTTCTGTGGGAATTTTTTTATATCTCATTGTCTAATTTTTGCTTTAATGTACTCCCGGTTTAAATTTAAAATGTTATCCAGAGATATACCCTTTGGGCAATGTGCTTCGCAGGCCCCTGTATTTGTACAATTACCAAACCCCTCCTTATCCATTTGTTTTACCATATTTAAAACACGCTCTCTGGCCTCAACTTTACCTTGAGGTAATCTAGAATATTGCGAAACTTTCGCCCCCACAAACAACATTGCAGACGAATTTTTACATGAAGCAACGCATGCCCCGCAACCAATACATGCAGCAGCTTTAAAGGCCTCATCGGCATCTGGTTTTGGTATTGGCGTGGCATTTGCATCGACGGTGTTTCCAGAGGTGTTTACAGAAACATAGCCCCCTGACTGTTGTATTCTATCAAAGGCCGATCTATCAACAACGAGGTCTTTAATTACTGGGAATGCAGTTCCGCGGAAAGGTTCAATGTATATAGTGTCGCCAGACTTGAATCTTCTCATGTGCAGTTGACACGTGGTTGTTCCTTTGTCGGGACCATGAGGTGACCCATTTATCACCAAGGAACACATTCCACAAATCCCCTCTCGACAATCGTGGTCAAAAGCAACAGGTTCCTCACCGCCCTTAATTAGATCTTGGTTTAAGATGTCTAGCATTTCCAGAAAAGACATGTCAGGATCTATTTTTTTAACATTATAATCAACGATTGCTCCCTTTTCGCCACTATCTTTTTGGCGCCAAATTTTTAATTTAAGTTCCATACTATTTATAGCTTCTTGACTTTAGTTCAACGGATTTAAATGTTAGCTCTTCTTTGTTCAGTTTGGGTTTTTTATCTTTACCCATATGCTCCCAGCATGAAACAAATGTGAATTCTTCGTCATTTCGAAGAGCTTCTCCCTCTTCAGTTTGGTATTCTTCGCGAAAATGCCCTCCACAAGACTCATTTCTTTCCAAGGCGTCTAATGCAAAAAGTTCACCTAACTCAAGAAAGTCTGCAACCCTACCGGCTTTTGCCAACTCTTCGTTGTAACCACCAGCTCCTCCAGGCACAAAAACGTTAGAATAAAACTCTTCGCGCAAAGCTTTGATTTCTGCAATTGCAGACTGAAGGTCCTCCGCGTTTCTTGACATACCGCATTTATCCCACATGATTTTTCCAAGCTTTCTGTGGTAGTAGTCAACAGATTTACCACTTTTATTAGACATGATTTTTTCTATGAATTTATTTACACCAGATTCAGCCTCATCAAATTCTTTAGTATCTGTTTTTATGGGCCCCGTCTTTATTTCATCTGCTAAATAATCACCAATGGTGTATGGCAACACAAAATATCCATCTGCCAAGCCTTGCATGAGTGCAGATGCACCGAGTCTGTTTGCCCCGTGGTCAGAGAAGTTGGCTTCACCAATTGCAAAGCATCCGGGTATCGTTGTCATCAGGTTATAGTCAACCCAAACCCCCCCCATAGTGTAGTGTACGGCAGGAAAAATTTGCATTGGAGTTTCATAAGGGTTTTCGTCAACTATTTTTTCATACATCTGGAATAGGTTTCCATATTTGGCTTTAATTATTTCTTTTCCAAGCGATTTTACTAAATCTATATTATCTTTATCCTGACCAGTAGATATTGCCTTTTCTTTGCCATACCTAATTATGGCTGCAGCAAAATCCAGATAAACAGCCTGTCCAGTTTTATTTACCCCATAGCCAGCGTCACAACGCTCCTTTGCGGCCCTTGAAGCCACATCTCTTGGAACTAGGTTTCCAAAAGCTGGATATCTTCTCTCAAGATAATAATCTCTGTCATTTTCGGGAATTTCGGTGGGCTTCAGCTCTTTGTTTCTTATTTTTTGAGCATCTTTTATATTCTTTGGAACCCAAATACGACCATCATTTCGTAGCGACTCAGACATTAATGTCAGTTTTGACTGATGATCTCCTGATACAGGAATGCAGGTTGGGTGAATTTGAGTAAAGCAGGGGTTTGCAAAAAAAGCCCCCTTTTTGTGAATTTTCCAACTCGCTGTTACGTTGCTGCCCATAGCGTTTGTTGACAAATAAAAAACATTTCCATAGCCTCCACTTGCAATAACAACAGCATGTGCACCATGTCTCTCAATTTTTCCATTTACAAGATTTCGGGAAATAATACCCCTAGCTTTACCATCAACAATTACCACATCCATCATTTCGTGTCTAGAAAACATTTCAACCTTTCCTCTGTTTACCTGTCTATTTAATGCGGAATACGCGCCAAGTAGTAGCTGCTGCCCCGTTTGCCCCTTAGCGTAAAAGGTCCTAGAAACCAATACTCCACCAAAAGATCTGTTATCTAAAAGACCGCCATAATCTCTTGCAAAAGGAACTCCCTGGGCCACACACTGATCAATTATGTTAGCAGATACTTCGGCGAGCCTGTAAACGTTTGCTTCTCGAGATCTGTAGTCACCACCCTTAATTGTGTCATAAAAAAGTCGATAATCAGAATCACCGTCACCTTGATAGTTTTTTGATGCATTGATTCCGCCCTGAGCTGCTATAGAGTGAGCTCTTCTTGGGGAATCTTGAAAACAAAATGATTTTACGTTATATCCCAGTTCGGCTAGTGTTGCTGAAGCAGAAGCACCAGCTAATCCGGTTCCAACAACGATTATGTCTATATTTCTTTTGTTTGCAGGACTAACAAGGTTTATGGTTCCTTTGTGTTTACTCCACTTATTCTTTAATTCTCCACTGGGCACCTTACTATCATAAGGGAACCCTCTTTCTAAACCAATATTAATTAAATCATCAACTATCATCTCCTCAACCTCAAGCAGGCTGGAGACTTGCTCTCTGGATATCCTATGCACCCCTCCCACTTTTACAGATTTTATTTTACCAGAATTAATGTGTCGACGTATGGTTTTTTGTGATACATTTAACACGTCAGCCAACTCTTTAATGCTTAACATTTGTCCCTGTTTGTCCATTTTTGTCTATATTTTGTGTAAATATAGTGACTTTATTTTTTATAATTAAAAAAAAAATAAAAAAATGTACACTCCTGTCTTATTTTGTCCAACCTTAAATAATATTTGTATTTTGTCAAAATACAGAAATATTAGAGGTCATATTTGTATTAATGTGAGAAATAATGAAAAATTGCAACAACAGTGAAGCCAATTGCAATAGAAAATGAATATATATTAGCAATAATTTTAAGCTTTTTTTGACTAGACGTTGTAACACCCACAGACTGAAATGAAGAGGCCAGTCCATGATTCAAATGAAGACCTAAAAGAACAAATGATACGCAATAAATAACAGTCCGTGTTGAGTTATGAAACTTTTCTTGTAACTCATGGTAGTATCGATCCTCGGTGGGAATTATTTTACTAACATATTTATAATCCATCTCAGGTACCCAAAAATCATAAAAGTGAAGTGCCAAAAAAGCTAGAACAACCAACCCAGATAATATCATATTTTTAGAAATCCAAGAACTACGAGTTTTATGAAAAATATATTTTGATTTTCGAGCCCTTCTGTTCTGATATTCCAGATAGATTCCCATTGTGAAGTGAAAGCAGACACCTAACATCAATATTGGTTGAAGAACAAACTGCACAACTGGGTTGTAGCCCATAAAGTGTGAAATCTTATTGAAGGTGTAGCCATTATCTGGAATAAGAGAAGTCAGGTTTATTGCTAAATGTTGTACTAGAAAAACCATGAGGAATATTCCAGACAACGCCATTAGTACTTTTTTTAATATCGATGTGTACATCAGATTATCATTTTATTACATTTACAAAAATAATAAACAAGCATGCATTTAGATAAGCTAAACTAATGTTTTTTTGTGTCGTAGTTCAATTTAGCTTCAAAAGTCCAATTAGCCTTGATATCAATAATTTCTGGAAACACCTGTATTTTTTCGTTGTTATTCATGTAATTAAAGCCACCGTGGTCCCACATTCGGTTTTGATTATTATCTTGGTAAACTCTTAACTGATATTTACCAGGTTTTAAATTAACTAAACTTTGTTTTTTATCAAAATCCAGAACGTTGATAGTTTTACTGTTTTGAAAAAGTTCTAATATGGAATTTTCGTAATAATTTTCTGATGTTACAGTCAGGCTTCCAAAATTCACGGCCGAAAAATCAAAGTATAGTTTTGTAGAATCATTAGATTGGTAAAATTTATCAGTTACCGCACTATCTAGCAGTGTTACAGATAGTTTTTCTTTTACTATTAAATCATGTGATAATTCTAAATGAAAAGGATCTAAAAGTTTTATTTTGACTGTTTTATTATTAATAAAAATTTTATCTGAATCAAATTTATTTAATGGCAAGTTTGAAGAAATTATTATTCTATTATTATTTATCATTTCTTCATTTTTAGAAATTATTTCAAATTCAAATTTATTATGTTTAACCTGATTATTTACACTAATAGAGTCATAAAAATTTCGGTGTTTAAAATGAATAAGTTTTATTGAGTCATTAAACCAGAATATAGATTCATATTTTTTTCTTAACCAAAAACCATCACAGTTTAAAATTTCAATAGGCTTACTAAGTAAGTCATGTTCAAAGTGAATTAAATTTTGGTGTCGGCTTTCATAAATTTTAATTGGGTTTAGGTTTTCTTGGAAAACCTTAAGGTCAAACTCTTTATTCAAAGCGATAACTGGAGTTTTTTTTGAGACAAGCTCTCCTAAATCGTAATTAAAATTATTATTATTATCACAAAACGCAAAGATTGTATAAAGGGTATCTTTTATATTTTCAATACTGTATTCTCCATTTTCATCAGTTAGTCCGTAATATTGTAAATTTATTGTTGAATCATGTTCATTGAATAATGATACAACACAATTAGATTGCTTTTCAGCAAATAAAAAATCTGACACATTTCCTGCGAGATAACATGAGTCTATTTCGTTTCCAGTTGAAAAAACATACTTAAGGTTTTTAACCTCGTTTCCTTCATTTAAATCAATAATTGAATTATTAAAAGTTATTGTATAAGTTGTGTTTTTTTTAAGATCACAATTCAAATTAACAATTACAGATTTATTTTTTCTTGTAATTCCTGGTTTAGGAAGACAACTTGGTGTTATTCTAATATTATCTATATTTTTGAGATTTATGTATTCATCAAAGTATAAAGCTATGTTGTTTGAATTAAAATTAATTGTGAAATTTTCAGGCGATGATTTTAGAAGAACAGGGGCCGTAATGTCTCTCTCTCCACCAGAAGGAGGGAGAACATTCGCGCATCCAATCAAAGCAACAAAAAAATATATATAGTTTTTCATATGTGTTGGTCATTAAAAGATAAATCCATTTCTTTTTGCATCAAATCTATTTTTTCAATTTTAACGGAAACTGATTTACCTAAAAAATATTTTTTACGGTTTCGGATTCCGACATACTCATGCAAATTTTCATTAAAAATATAATGATCATCATTTAAGTATTCTTTAGAAACCAATCCTTCACCCTTGCCCCCTTCTAATTCAACATAAATCCCCCATTTTTTCACAGATGAAATCACCCCAGTAAAATTATTACCAATAAACCGCTTAAGTAGGCTGAGTTGAAAAAGCTTAACAGTATTTCTTTCAACATCAGTATATGTTTTTTCTGTATTTGAAAAGTGAATACATTTTTTTTCGATATCTGAGATAACGGGCCTTTCCCTCTGCAATAATTTTTCTAGCAACCGATGAACTAAAAGGTCTGAATAGCGTCTTATGGGGGACGTGAAATGTGTGTAATTACTAAAGCCTAAGCCAAAATGACCAATGTTTTTAGAGCTGTATTTTGCTTTTGCCATACATCTTAGAATGAGATTATTTATTGCATCTTGATTTGTGTTATTTTTATCAATTTTCAAAATTTTATTTATAAACTTTGGAAGTTTATGCTTTTCAAAACTAGGGAAATCATTTTCGGTGGAAATATTAGAAATGTATTTTGATATTTCTTTTAATTTTTTCAAGTCAGGAAGGTCGTGAACTCTGAATATTGATGAACGCAATTTCTTTAGCTTATCAGCAACAGTTTTATTTGCTAATAACATAAATTCTTCAACTAATTTGTGTGAATCTAATGGGACTTTTTTTGATATTGAAATAGGATTTCCGGATTTGTCAACATGGAAGGATAAACTTGATCTTTCAAATTCAATTGATCCATTAATTACTCTTGCTTTTCTTAGCTTTTTTGCAACTTGATTTAGAACATATAATTCATTAAAAAAATCGCCCTTTTCGTCTCTGAAAATTTTTTCGACATCCTCATATGAAAATCTTTTGTTAGAATTTATTATTCCCTTAGTGATTTTATTTGATAAAATATTGAATTCCTTATCAGTTTCCAAAACTACCGAAAAGGTAAATCTATCAACTCCTTCTTTTAATGAACATAAGTTATTTGAAAGTTTTTCGGGCAACATCGGAATAACACGTCCAGGGAAATATATCGAAAATGACCTTAGGTATGCTTCTTTATCAATTTCAGATTCGGGTTTAACATAATGTGATACATCTGCAATATGAATTCCGATCAGATAATGGCCATTTTTTTGTGTGACTATTGAAATTGCATCATCAAAATCTTTTGCATCAGTAGGGTCAATAGTAAAGGTTTTGATTTGCCTAAAATCTTCACGCCCTTCACTCTTTTTATAAATAGTTTCGTCATCAAACTCCGCTAATTCCTTATTAATTGATTGTGAGAAAAGGGTTTTAATGTTGAAAAGTTCTAAATTTGCTGATATCTCTGTGTTAAGGTCAATCTCATCATTTAATACCTTAACTACCCTTCCAAATGGGCATCCAGCTGATATTGGCCAATCAGAAAGCTCTACAATTACAGAAGATTTATTTTGGGCCCCATTTAATTCCGTTTTAGGTATAAAAAAATCAGAACCATCTCTTTTGTTATAAGATATAAAGAAAAAGTTGCGTCCTTCTTTTGTAATTTTGCCCCAAAATTTAGTTTTATTTCTTAATAAGATACCACAAACCTGCCCCTCGAGCTTATTTTTTTTTGATTTTAATAATTTAAAGTTTATGGTATCTTTATTTAGGGAGTTCAAACGATTTTTCTCGCTTACAAAAATTTCCTCATCAAATTCATCGCACTTGATATACCCGTTTCCTGAGCGGTTAATGTCTATAGTTCCTGTAAAATTTCTAATGGGCCAATTAAATTTGTATTTATAACTATTATTTTTCACTAAACCCTCACTTATTAGCTCTTCTATCATTAAGGATACGTTTTCATTAGAAGTATTAAATCTTTTTTTTAGTTCCCAACAAATTTGCTTTATGTTTAAACCAGAATTATTGTTGATTAAAACTTTTTTAATTTCCTCCTTTATATGAATACTCATGGAACTTTTTGATTTATGATTGTTACCATTTTAATAATAACTAATTACAAACAATATAGTTCAATTTATTAAATTTATAAAGTATTTAATATTAGCTGACGTAGCTCAGAGGTAGAGCACTTCCTTGGTAAGGAAGAGGTCGGGAGTTCAAATCTCCTCGTTAGCTCATTTATAACTTATAATTTAGATGAAATTTTTTTTTATTAGTTTCTTGTATTTCGCTTTTTTAATTTCTTGTGTTAATGAATTTAATGGCTACAAATGCATTGATTCAGTATGTGTAGAAGATGTTGATGGTGGTTATGATACGGTTAATGATTGCATTGAAAGTTGTCTTGATAATTCACAAAACCCGAATGTTGTTGTAACTTTTTTTCTTTATGAAAATTGTCCAATATCACAGTATATGTGCGGTCCTATAAGAGATGCATATTATTTATTTAATGACTCCCTAAACTCAAACTTTAATTTTAGAGGGTTTTCTCCGAATCTTATTTCTACCCCCTCTAGTCTTGAAAGTTTTATGTTAGAATATGAAATTCCATTTCACATTTACTCCGATTTTAACTATGAATCCAATGATATTGGAATATACACTTCAATATATCAACCAATTGTAACACCGGAGGTTTTTATAGAAGTATCGGATACTTTGATTTATAGGGGAATGATAGATAATAGCTATCTTGCTATCGGTCAATGGACTCCCCCAACAGAAAATTACTTGAATTTTATTTTGAACAATTTAGCAATAGGTTCAGAAATAGATTATTTTGAAACAGATGCTGTCGGATGTTTAATTAATTATTAGACCCACAATCATTCAAATAATTTTTTAATTTAATATAAAATCTGAAAAAAAATAGTGTTAAATTAGTTATAGCACAAATTTTAAATACTACGCGTCTTATGAATAAAAAGATGTTTATTCTTTTTTGTTTAAGCATAAATTTATGCTTTAGTCAAGTTAATTATATTATAAGTCCTGAGGTTATCGGCTCATCAGGTGGCAGCTTTTCTAACTTCAATTATAATTTGTCATTTACAATCGGTGAAATATCTACGGAAACTCTACAAGCTTCTAATGTTATATTAACACAAGGCTTTCACCAGGATTACACTAATATTACAAATCTTAGTGAAAATATGCTTATAAACAATGTTAAAGTTTACCCAAACCCAACAAATGATCAATTATTTGTATCATTTGACAATTTCGAAAGTGCTAACATAAAGCTAACAGACTACACAGGGAGGGTAGTTTTAAAAAAACAAAATTATTTTATAAATCATGAACGCTACATAGATTTAAGTTTTTTACCCTCGGGCCTATATTTACTTTCTTTAAATTTCAACGATAAATACAATTCGGTATTCAATATAAATAAAATCAATTAATATGAAATATATCAATTACTTCACTATAGCTATGTTATTATCTGGACTTTCTTTTTCGCAAGCTCCACAAACATTTTCTTATCAGACAGTTGTTCGTGATTCAAATTGGAATCCTAGAACAAACGAGTATCTTAGTGTCTCAATTAGTATTTCGGAAGACAGTCCTGAAAATTTTCCTATTTATCGTGAGATACACGACTCAATACTGACAAACTCAATTGGCCTGATTAACTTAGCGATTGGAGCAGGTACTCCAACATCTAGTATGTTTGAGGAAATTGATTGGGCTAATCACTCTCATTTTTTGACTGTTGGAATATCTGAGATTTCGGACGAGTTAAACGACTCTGATTATTTAATAATTGGATCAACACAACTTAGAAGTGTGCCTTATGCCTTGTTTTCACAAACAAGTGGTAACCCGGGTAACCCGGGTCCGCAAGGACAAACTGGTCCTCAGGGTCCTCAGGGCGAAATGGGAATGCCAGGTCCAGTTGGTCCCATTGGTCCGCAAGGTCCAGTTGGCCCCCAGGGCCAAGCATCTACCATACCGGGTCCTCAGGGTGAACCAGGTCCTCAGGGTGAACCAGGAAATAGTATGTATCAAGATTGGTTAGCTTATACCGATCAAGATGGCAACACTCCAAATCAAGGCGGAACAATTGAGGAGTACTTATTAGGTCAAAATATATTTGAATTTTGGCAAAATAATGGTAACCAGGGTGCATCTTTAGAAGATTTTTTTAATTTCTTACAACAAGGACCACAGGGATTACAGGGATTACAGGGGCCACAGGGGCCACAGGGGCCACAGGGGCCACAGGGCTTGCCATTAAGCGAAATAATCTTAGACGATGTTTCTATAAATGTCAACGGGACTTGCTACGAATTAACATTAGGATTTGGGGAGTCGATGGTTCTCATGCTTGGTGATATTGTAGATTGCGAATAACTAAATATTTAAGTCCAACAGTACTGGGCAGTGATCAGAATGATGAACGTTCTGTAATATTTTAGCTTCATTAATTTTGTTTGTTAAAACTTTTGATAGCATATGGTAATCAATTCT
>TARA_B100000963_G_scaffold55234_1_pt1 | contig 10826 bp, 14 predicted proteins | sample TARA_B100000963 | Tara Oceans TARA_B100000963 (sample SAMEA2622097) | marine metagenome | biome: marine biome (ENVO:00000447); feature: surface water layer (ENVO:00002042); material: "saline water (ENVO:00002010), including plankton (ENVO:xxxxxxxx)" | depth 5 m | reverse complement strand
TCAAGCGAATCCCAAAACCTTATGCTTGAACTGCCGGTAAATAGCACATTTATGTTATGAGGAAAATTGACTCGATCTAACTCTAAAAACTCATCGATAGCTTCTTGATAAAAATCTTCCTCACTCCATATATTTAAGTAAATTGCTGTTTTTTTTATCTCTGTGGCTGATATCTCGTTACCATTTTTTCTTGCTTGTTCTTCTAATCTATTTTCAAGAAGTTTTATGTTTTCTGAGCAACCAAAAAAAGTAGTAAATATTAGAATCTGAATTATTTTTTTCATCATGCATTCCCAAAACCAGGACTTATCATTCTGATATCATAACCAACAATTTTAGACAGTTCATTAATTTGAGATTCTGGAATTTTTTCAAAGATCAGTTCAGCGCTTTCATCAAAACTCACCCAAGCATTCTCAGCAATTTCCTGATTCAATTGATCCGGACCCCATCCAGTATAACCCAAGGTTAATATATAATTTTTAGGTCCTTTTCCACAAGCTATAGCTTCAATGGCATCATAGTCTGTACTCATAAAGACATTTTCACTTACTTTTAAGGTATTCGGCCAATACTTATCAGGACTATGTAGAATAAATATTGCACCCGGATTTACAGGACCTCCTAAAAAAGCTTTCCTTTCCAATTTCTTGGCTCCAATGATCTTCATCCCATTAAAAAGTTCATCTAATTCCAGATCTAGGGGTCTATTGAATATCAGTCCCAAGGAGCCAAGCTGATTATGATCACATATATAAATTAAAGAATCAGTGAAGTACGAAACTCCATCCTCATTTGGAGAAAAAAAAAGAATTTTTCCTTTTAAATTTTCTTTACCCAATTTCGACATCAAACAGAAATATGTAAGTTATAAAAATAAAAAGCACTTACAACTAGCGCATGCTCAATTTTCTTATTTTTTATAAGGGAAGGGATATCGTCAATATGTTTTTTTACAATCTCTATATCTTCTGTACCATCAAGATTTTGTTCGCCAGACTGTACGCAATTCAATGCAAGGTAAGAATAGGTATGGTTGGACATTATTGCAGGATTTGACTCTACTCTTCCAATCTCAATAACTTTGTCGCCTTCATAGCCGGTTTCCTCTTTTAATTCTCGGATTGCAGCTGTTTGAGGATCCTCACCGTAATCTGCCATACCACCTGGGATTTCTAACGAAGATTTTTCTAAACCGAATCTGTATTGATTTACCAAAATCACCTCGCCATCACTTGTGATCGGTATGATGTTTACCCAAGTAGGTACTTCCATAACCCAAACTTTATGATTTGTTTGATATTTTGGAGAAGTTACATCGTCTTCTCTCATTTTGAAGATTTTATTGTCTAACAAATACTTGGATTTATTTTTTTCCCATTTCTTTATCATGAAATTACCTTAAAATTATATTTTCTAATTAATTATCCTAGCTTTAATGAGTTCTGAACAGTTTTTAAATTGGATTATCATAAATCAAGAATATGCTGGTTTTGCTATGTTTTTGATAGGTTTTCTTGAAGCATTTTTCATTTCAGGAGCCATTTGGCCAAGTATCATCTTGCTTCTTTTTGCAGTAGGCTTAAATGAGGCTGAAATAAGCCTTGCTTACATTTGCATTGGGGCTGGGTTAGGTTCGTGGATTGGCGATACTGTGAGTTATTACTCTGGCTTATTTTTTGGCCCGAAGCTGAAGAATTTAAATTTTCTTAAGAAAAGGGAAACCTTATTCATAAGAGGTGAAAGTTTCTTCAACAAATATGGTTGGAGTGGGATCTTAATTGGTAGATTAATTCCTGCAATAAGACCTTTTATACCCTTCATAGCAGGAATTTCATCCATGAAACAGCCTTTATTTTTGATAAGCTCTATTTTTGCCTGTTTAATTTGGACAATAGCATTGGGAATTTTGATATTAGGGATAGATAATATCGCAGAGTTATTTTAAGATTATTACATTATGTCAAGACATCAAGCATTAGATACCTTTGGAAGATCCGGGAACCCTGTTTTCGGTGACAAATTTGATGGAGATGCTCAATTCAAAGATCTCCCAACAACACAGCGAATGACTTTGGATGGAACAGTTAATAAAACTGGTATTCTTTTGGGTCTTTGTTTCGTTACTGCGGCTGTAAGTTGGAATATTCCTAATCCAGCTCTCATGGGTTTAGGAGCTATTGCCGGTTTAGTTTTAGCTTTAATAACGATATTCCGTCCTACCTCAGCTGGAGTGACTGCACCTTTATACGCAGCCTCCCAAGGACTTTTTTTGGGTGGAATAACAGTAATCTTTGAATCTCAATATCCAGGAATCGCGATACAAGCAATAGGATTAACTTTCGGAACTTTAGCCTCCTTACTATTTTGCTATAAAACAGGAATCATTAAACCTACAGAAAACTTTCGACTTATGATTGTGAGCGCTACAGCAGGAATAGGTCTACTCTACCTAGTAAACATAGTTATGCTTTTGTTTGGTGGAGGTGAAGGAATAGGATTTATTCACTCAAGTGGCTTGTTCGGTATAGGTTTTAGTTTATTCGTCGTTGCAATTGCAGCACTAAATCTTGTTTTAGATTTTGATTTTATTGAACAGGGATCTGAAAACGGTCTACCTAAGCATATGGAATGGTTTGGAGCATTTTCTTTGATGGTTACTTTAGTCTGGTTATATCTGGAAATTCTTAGATTACTTGCAAAATTAAGAAATAATTAAATGGATCTAAACACCATATTTTTTGGTGGTCTAGCAATCTTATCCTTTGCTGTATTTTTTTACCTAGGAAAGATGAAAGCGTCTAAGTCTCAAACTGAAAGAGATGATCGAATTGATTGGTCTGGTAGAAAATTCAGCTTTAGAAGTTGTATTACAATCTCTTTAGCATTTTTTTTAATATTATATTTTTTGAATTTCTTTATTTTAAATTAACACTACATCGCTTCTATAAATAGATTTTCCCATTCCTTGTGCGAAGGTAATCTTGGCGTGGTGGCATTGCTAGGGTCACTGATTGAGTGAAGAACCAGTTCAGGAATCATATCTTCCTTTACACCCATTTCCTTTAAACCTGATGGGAGCCCAATTTTCATATTCAGAACTTCTATCTCTTCAGCTAGATCCAGCCCTATTTTTTGTCCCATAGCTTTTGAGATTTTTGAGTATTTGTCACCTACATGATCTTTGTTGAATCTCAATATTACTGGCAATAAAACAGCATTCAAAGTTCCGTGATGCAACTGAAGGTCTTGATTTGCACCAAGAGCATGACTCATAGAATGTACTGCTCCTAGACCTTTGGAGAATGCCATTGCGCCTTCTGTAGAGGCCATCATCATATTCCATCTCGCATTTTTATCTTTTCCGTCTTCAACCGCTCTTATCAAGCTTTTTTCTTTTATGACTCTCTCAATACCATCTAGTCCAACGGCCTCTGCCGGGGGGTCAACAACAGGTGATAAGATTGCCTCAATGCAATGTGTCAAAGCATCCATTCCTACACCAGCTGTTAATTTAGGAGGTAGGCCGATAGTAAGCTCGGGATCACATAATGCAACTTTAGGTCTCAAGTGATCGCTAATGAGAATGAGTTTTCTTCCGTCGTTCATAATTATCACTGAACCGGCGGAAACTTCGCTACCTGTGCCAGAAGTAGTTGGAATAGCAACCATTGGAGCTAGATTCCTTATTTTCTTTATACCACCTTCATTTACAGAGTAATCAATTAACTCACCATCATGGGTAACCATAAGAGCTACTGCTTTTGCAAGGTCAATACTTGACCCTCCTCCAAAACCTATCAAACTGTCACAGTTGTTTAATTCATACAATTTCAAGGCTTCACCAACAGACTTCTCTGTAGGATTATTTGGAGTCTGATCATAAATTGTGGCATTAATTTTTTTTGAGAGAAGGTCCAATATCTGATCTGTCATTCCTAGATCTGTTAGGCCTTGGTCGGTACATATAAGTGGATTTAACATTTTTTCATCTTCTAAGATAGAAGATAATTTACTGATACATCCATTTTCAAAGAAAGGTTTATTTAAAAAATTAAGCTGCATATGTTCATTTGGTTTAAGTGATCATTTTACATACTTCCATAATTTTTTAGACAGAATATACTCTATCAATAATGAAAACTTTAGATGAACCAAAGGCCATAAGACTAAAGATAATGGATTTTCTGTCTAGAAGAGAACATTCATCAAAAGAAATTTACGAGAAAATGGCACAAAGAGTTGAATCAGTAGAACTCTTAAAAGATTCAATAGAAGAACTTCAAAATGATGGGCTCTTAAGTGACGAGCGATTCGCTGAAAGTTATTTCCAAAGCAGGAAAAGACGAGGCTTTGGGCCTATCAGAATAAAATATGAATTAAATCAAAGAGGAATAGAAGAAAGAATTTTTAATTCTGTTCAAAAGGATACTGATTGGTCATCATTTGCGTTCGATGCTTTAAAAAAAAAGACAGGCGGACGATTTCCAATCGAAGATAAGGATAAAACTAAATTAAGAAATTTTCTTAATTATAGAGGCTTTGAATTCTCTGACATTAATAAGGCTTTTTCGATGCTTAACGAGGAAAATCTATAGAACTAATAAGGACTTAATCTATACTATAACAATAAGATGAGTTACAAAGTTTTAGCTAGAAAATGGAGGCCAAATGACTTCTCAGAAGTTGTCGGGCAAGAGCATGTTGTGCAAGCTTTATCAAATAGTTTAGATCAAAATAAGATACACCAAGCAATTGTTTTAAGTGGAACAAGAGGTGTGGGTAAAACAACAATAGCCAGAATCCTTGCAAAAAGTCTAAATTGTGAAGAAGGACTGGACGCAAAACCTTGTCATCAATGCTCAACTTGCAAATCTGTTTCCGAAGGAAGCTTTATGGACTTCCAAGAAATAGATGCAGCATCGAATAGGGGTGTCGATGATACTAAACAACTTCTTGAGACAGTTATCCATATGCCAAGTTCGTCAAGATATAAGGTTTACCTGTTGGATGAAGTGCATATGCTATCAACTTCAAGTTTCAATATGCTTCTTAAGACTTTAGAGGAGCCTCCAGAACATGTAATTTTTATTTTAGCTACAACACTGCCTGAAAAGATACCTGCTACAGTTCTTTCTAGATGCTTACAATTTAATCTTAAAAATTTAACAAACAATCAGTTGTTTGAGAGATTGGCATTCATTTTGGATAAAGAGGATATTAATTTCGATAAAACGGCAGTTGAATTGCTAGCAAGAGCTGGAAGAGGGAGTTTGAGAGACTGTTTAACCATTGCGGATCAAGCTATTGCTTATTGTGAAGGAAAGCTTAACGAGCATGAGGTCGCGAGTATGCTCGGCACATTGCCATCAGCTAATGTATTTAAATTAATGAAAGCCATAGCAGAAAGAGATGCAAAATTACTGCTTAGTACTCTTAATGAAATTAGCGAAATGAGTGTTGATTACAACAGATTGATAGATTCAATTTTAGAAACTATTCAGACACTTTCTTTTGCAAAGGTATCTGAAGAAACAATAACTCAGATGATTTTCAGCAAGAAGGAGACGCTATTTTTAATGGATTTATTATCTGAAGAAGACCTTCAACTTTTATATCAAATAGGACTAATTGCAAAAAGAGATATGGAATTGGCTCCAAGTTTATCTAGTGGCTTCGATATGGCTCTTCTGAGAATGGTTTCATTTATTCCCGCAGAATTCGATCAGGGTAAAAAAAAAGATGACACTCTGATTGCAGTTGAAGATGAAAAATCTCAGGTTAATCTTGAAGTTATAACTGAAAACGAAAAATCTGAACGTTTAAAAAGCAAAAAATTCACTGCATCTCAGAAAAAAATTACAGAGTTAGAGGAGAAAGATGTAGAAAAAAAAGAAAACCTAAATATTTCCACTAGTAATTGGAAAAATGTTTTTGATCAACTTGAATTAGAACCTGCAACTAAACAGCTTGCATCCCATTGTTATTTTGTAGATGTAGATGAAACCATTATTTATCTCTCTATGCCCGAAGAAAAGTTAAATCTTTTTAGTGGAAAACACAGGAAACAGCTTCAAGACGCCCTAACAAATTTTTTTGGAGTTAAGTGTAATTTATTTTTACAAGAGGGAGAGTTTTCAAAAGATTCTCCTAATGAAATTAGAGAGGACGAAAAAAGAAAAGATTTAAAATTAGCTAAGAAAAATATAGAAAGCGACCCCAATGTTCAGACATTGGTAGAAGCTTTTGGTGCAAAAGTTATTGAATCGTCAATTGAGCCCAGATCAGAATAGTGAGTAAAGTAAGCCCATTGCTAGATAGCCTTATCGAAGCATTACAATGTTTGCCAGGAGTTGGCCCAAAATCAGCTCAACGAATGGCCCTACATCTCCTTGAAAGAAATAAAAATGCAGGTCTTATTTTGGCAAATACACTCGAGGAAGCTCTTGAAAAAGTTGATAAATGCAGCGAATGTCGAATTTTTACTGAATCTGATAAGTGCCAAATTTGTTCAAATGAGAAAAGGAACCAAAATTTATTGTGTGTTGTTGAGTCAGTTTCAGATGTTTTCGCTATTGAGCAGAGTAATCAGTTCAATGGACACTATTTTATTCTCCACGGCCACCTTTCACCTATAGATGATATCGGACCTGATGAGTTGGCATTAAGTAGTTTATTCTCAAAAGTAGAGAAAAATTCAATCGAGGAGGTTATTCTTGCAACTGGATCTACTCTAGAAGGCGAAACTACGTCTCATTTTATATTTGATTATTTGAAGGATATAAAAAACCTTAAGATAACTAAATTAGCCAGAGGAGTTCCATTGGGAGGTGAATTGGAGTATGTTGATCGTGGTACGATTATGCACGCACTTAGTGATAGACAAGTTTTGAAAGAAGAAAATTAAATGAGAATTTTTTTTGGACTTTTTCTAGCAACAACGATTAATTTCTTTTTAGGGATTACGGGTTTTTATGTCGCCTTATATTTAGGCATTTTATCTTTCTCACCAAACAATCAGTTTAACTTAATTTCTTTTTCTGACTATCTGATGAGTTTTTCTCTCAAATTCTTAGTAATTTTGATCCTGACTTGGATAATGCATAGAGTGATGACGATGTTAGATACCCCAAAAAAGAGGGTTATATTTATATTTCTTCTTGGCAGTTGTTTTTCTATTTATAATCAAGTGGACATCTTTTGGTCAGAAAATTCTCTTATTTGGAGTTTAATTTTGATAAGTGGTGAATCATTTAATTGGCTAGTAACAGGCTATGTATTGTCAAAGTTTACTAAACCGAAGCACTTGGGTGCCTTCTAGATTCCTGAATTAAATAAATCTAAAGTAGCGCTTGTCATGGCTTTAACACCCGTTTTGATTGCAGGTTCAGCATCTGGTAAAAATAAATCTGAATGTAGAGAAGGTAAGTTTAAGTTTTCTCTTAAAGCTTTTTCGTAAACTTTTTTGTTCACTGCTCCTAACCAAAATAGCGATGTCGGTATGATAGGTTCAACACGACCGAACATTCCAAAATCTTCACCACCCATTACAGGAGAAACTTTAATCACATTTTCTTTTCCAATTGAATTATCAAAACTTTTTTTTATTCTTTCTACTAATTTTGGATTATTAAAAACTGCTGGAGTATATTCATCTTTTATTTCTATTAGTGGAAAATAATCTTCTTGAAGGCCGGCTGAGATTGCCGCTCCTCTGACAATTCTTCTTATTGAGGATATAGTTTCATTACGAACTTCGTCTGTGTAGGAGCGAAGCGTCAGTTGAAGTTTAACTTCATTCGGAATTACATTGTGTTTAGTACCTCCATGTATCGAACCAACAGTTACTACTGCGGGTTCTGTAGGATTAATTTGTCGACTGACAATCGTCTGAAGTTGAGTAACTATGTTTGCTGCCAGGACAATAGGATCCTTAGTTTTGTGTGGATAAGCACCATGTCCACCAAGCCCACGCACTGTAATATCAACCGAATCGACATTGGCCATGGCCCACCCGGGCAGATAGCCGACTTTACCGGCTGGCAAGCTCGGACTTACATGTAAGGCTAGATTGAAATCTGGCCTTGGAAATTTCGTGAAAAGGCCATCTTTTATCATATTTCTAGCTCCACCACTTACCTCTTCTGCAGGTTCCAAAACTAAAAGAAGATTTCCTTGCCATGCCGATTTATTCTCATAAAGGTACTCTGCGGCACCTATTAAGACAGTCATGTGAACATCGTGCCCACAAGCATGCATTGTAAAAACTTCTTTCCCTTCGGCGTTTATGGACTTTTTCGTACTTGCGTAACTAGCTCCAGTTTTTTCTTCAACTGGCAATCCATCCATATCGGCCCTCAACATAACTGTTTTCCCGCTTCCATTTTTAAGAAGTGCTACAACGCCATTACCTCCTATATTCCTTTTAACTTCGTATCCAATATCTTCAAGTATTAGAGCTAATTTCTCAGAGGTTTTAAACTCTTGATAAGAGAGTTCAGGATCAGCGTGCAACTCTTTGTAAAGAGTAAATAAATCTATAGAACTTTCCTTGGCATAGAGAAGATTTGAAGAGAATATTAAAAGTATGCAACAGATATTTTTCATGAGATAAAAGTTTATGTTTTTTTATTGTGGCACAGTATCATACATCAACAAAAGCATATAAATTGAATATACATGAGCATCAAATCTGATAAGTGGATAAAAAAAATGGCTTACGATTATAAGATGATAGAGCCTTTCGAATCAGATCAGATAAGGTATGGGGAAAAAGATGAAAAGCTTATATCTTATGGGACTTCTTCATATGGTTATGATGTAAGATGCACAAATGAGTTTAAGGTCTTTACAAATATAAATTCTGCAACTGTAGATCCAAAAAAATTTGATGAAGGAAGCTTCGTAGATGTTAAAAGCGACGTTTGTGTTATTCCTCCCAATTCATTCGCCTTGGCAAGCACTGTTGAGTACTTCAGAATTCCTAGAAACGTTCTTACTATTTGTTTAGGCAAGTCAACATATGCGAGGTGCGGGATCATAGTTAATGTGACTCCACTTGAACCGGAGTGGGAAGGGCATGTGACATTAGAATTTTCAAATACTACAAGCTTACCAGCGAAGATTTATGCCAACGAAGGTGTTGCACAAATGCTTTTTCTTGAATCTGATGAGGAATGCGAAATAAGCTACAAGGATAGAGGAGGAAAATACCAAGGTCAGACAGGGGTTACTTTGCCTAAAGCTTAACCAGTCTCTTCAAAACTTTTAATTTTTATTTCTGACTCTGTGTCGTTTATATCTGCTATTTTAATTACCGCATAATCTAGCTTGGGAGCTAGCCAAAATATTTGTTTTCTTTTGCTTCCTTTTTCAAAAATTCTTGAAACCTTATAAGCATCGTAAGTGCCCATTTCTGTTTGTACGGTTTCTTTTGCTGTCTGGACTTTATATGTCCTATTTTTTATTGACCCTTTCCAATAGACCAAATAGGAAATTTCGTTGGGAATATTCTTTCCCCCATATTTTCTGAAGTCTAACCTCAGCTGCAATGAAGCTGAGCTTGGTCCTAAAACATTTCCTTCTAATAATATACTGCCCTCTTTTTTACCTAAGTTGAATTTAACTTCGTTATTTTCCCAATTAAACTCTGCAGAATTCTTTTGTCTTTTAAACAATCGTCTTTCACTGAATTCATAACTAAGAGGTTTGATTTGATTATCTTTTAGCTCGAATATTTCTGACTCTCTCCTCTTATATAGAGAACCATAGTCAGCAGAAGAGGTTAGTTTCCATAATCCATTGGGGAGTTTTAACATTTGGACTTCCAATTCAGGACCTAAATCTATCTCTAAAGTTGCCTTAGATGGTTTAATTTCTTCTGAGGCATTCAAAAAACCTATTGTTAAAAATAAGTTCAAAATTAAGACATATATAATTTTCATATTTTTATTCTTTTATTACCTTACCATTAGATAAGTAAAGTTTCCCTTTTGCAATTTCTTCTATCACACGAGGATAAATTTCATGTTCAAGTTGATGAACTTTTTCCTCTAAATTCGCAACATCTTTTGTGCCTACTTCAAAACTTGACTGGGCACAAATAGGACCCCCATCGAGTGAACTATCAACAAAATGCACAGTCACACCATGAAGTTTATCCTTTTCTTTTAAGACCTTTTCATGTGTATTTAGCCCTTTGTGTTTTGGTAGAAGAGAAGGGTGAATATTAATTAATTTCCCTTCATATTTTTCAACAAAATACTCACTAAGGATTCTCATAAATCCAGCAAGAATAATCAGATCAACATTATATCTCTCCAGTATGTCTATTAGATGAAGTTCAAAATCCTTTCTAGAATCATAGTGGCTATGATCTACAAAGAAATTATCTATATTTTCTTTAGAAGCTCTTTCAAGTCCATAAGCATTTTCTTTATTACTGATAACGCAGCTGATTTCTATAAAATCATCATCTTTAAACTTATCAATAATAGCCTGAAGATTTGAGCCATTTCCAGAAATGAGAACACCCAACTTAAAATCAGACATATTGCTTAAATAAAAGTTATTGCTTGGTCTTTTTCTAATCTTTCTTCAATTCTCCCAATTTTCTTAGCAAATAAAGATTGATTTAGAGCACCTAAAACATTTTCCTCATCGGATTCATTTACCGCTATGACCATGCCAACTCCACAGTTGAAGGTATTAAGCAAATTTTCTTTTGGCATATCAGTCATCTTAGCGAGCCATTCGAAATAATAACCTTTTGGCCAGTCATCAAAAGCATGCTCAATGACTGCCTTTTGATTTTCTCCTAACATCCT